>Ga0310696_10000109_pt1 | contig 140099 bp, 120 predicted proteins | sample AusTroGonzalo_MG_4_FD_203885 | JGI IMG/M metagenome (GOLD analysis project Ga0310696, IMG submission 203885) | Bovine rumen microbial communities from tropical cattle in Woodstock, Queensland, Australia - Gonzalo_02 (v2) (version 2) | ecosystem: Host-associated > Mammals > Digestive system >...
AGAACAGGGTGTATTTGTATTACTAAGGTAATCACACTCCATGTCTGCCGATGCGGCGCCTGTTGGACTGGTACAAACACATTGTTGAGAAGCTTCGTTATATGTGGCGTGATCGGGGCATTTGTATGCCATACGTATGCCATTATCAAATTCTTCGCCATAGGCGGGATTGGAGCGTGTTTGTTCAACATTGCCGCATTCTTCTGGGGTGGTGTGGTTTGATTTTGCCGTGCCACATGTTCCGCAAAAATATAGGCGATCATATTGCGCGTTCAATGGTGATGTTTGTTGCCCCGGGATGGGTTTTTTCATTTTTATCAGGTCGATACCTGTTCCGCAATCACATTGAGATATATTAGTTTGATTTTCGTGTGTTTGAATCATAGCGTATAGAGTGTTGTCATTGCCATAATCAGTGTCACTTGGTTTTAATGGGCAGTGTAAACATGCATCACCATCATTGTTTTTATAATAACCATCATCGCATTTCCAGGGGCAGGATGATTGACCGTATTCCGCATTATCATAATCAAAAACAGAATAGTCAGGATGCGTGGACGCATTACTATTATCCCACATCCAAACATCGTCTGGTTTTGTGGCGCATGTCTTGCAACCAGTGGCAATACTGCCACCGGGGTTGTATTCGTTGGGATTACATGGAACACATTCGACCCCGTTATGTCCACAACCAGGGGTTTGATTACAAGAGCCTTCTGTTGTGGCAGGACATCTTTCGGTGCAAGCATTGTTTTCCCATTTGCATACGCCATGATTACTATTTTGCTCACATGATGTTTGATCATTGCAAGCGCTACAATTATCGGCGTCACAGGTATCAGCATTTACCGATAGTGGTAATATTAACCATATACAGATTGATAAGATTTTAAATATTAATTTCATTATTCCCTTTCCATCGTGTCAATGTTAGAAAAATATAAAAAACAACGCAATAAAAAAATAGTTATTGTCATTCTGAACGTAGTGAAGAATCCAGGTGATAAAAGGTGGTGTGGCAATGCCACACTCATATCAGATTACCTGGATCCTTCGTATTCACTCAGGATGACAAAAAAAAGACGGTTTTAAAACCGTCTTTTGATATGTTTAGTTTCTTACATTATATCGTAGTGTGTCTGCAAAAAATCTGACTATATCTGGGTGATTATTTGTAATTCCACTATTTAACACCAAATCCCCTTTGCCGAAAACTTTATTTGGATTTAAATTATGACGTGGACGCAATAGGTCTATTACTGTTCTACAACCATTAGCGCTAAGTGTGGCATATTGATCAGTTTGTTCTGGAATCATAAATATTGTATCAACTTTTGGATCTGCATTATATTTATAAATTGTATCCATTGAAATATTTTGCCATTGAGTGTTTGGATTTGTACCATAAACTAATTCCACATTATGTTTTTGTGGTTGGGATGGTTCTGGTTTGTCTTTTTCACAGCCGGAAAATAAAGGCAATGACGCCAAACCCACAAATATAATACCTTTCTTTAAATTGTATGGGAATGATTGTTTCATGCGCAACTCCTTTGTACTTTATATTGTGATATTGACATAATGTGTGTGTTTTGTCAATTAGTTTGTGATGATGGCTAAACAAAAGTGTCGGCGATGCCGACGGCATTATAATCACTGGATCACCACGCATCACAAAACTGTCAACGCGATGCTTTTGACAGATTTTGCTCGCTCGTGATGACAAAACACCAGGGGGTACCCCCGCCCCAGTGGGGCGGAATTATACAATCGGCATGCTCAGTATGACAGAATATATTTCTAGAAATCAACCAACCATTTCGTTGGGGTGGTGGTGCATGACCATCCGTTTGTCATGTCGGTGTATGTGCATTTGTTTGATCCACCTTGTTCAACCGCCGCACAATAAGCAGGGGCATTGGTTTCTGTATAATTCCAATTAGGATAGTTTTGATTATATGTACCAACATTCACATCAATGAAGTAATTCACATTATAATTTGGAGTGTTTGCATCTGCGCCTGGTTTTTTATAATAACATTTTGAATTGGCGCATTCCAGCATCACATATTCGCCATCACAAATTATGTTATAGTTATTACTGGTATCATTGGTTACCGTCCCAGCACACAATACATATGTTGTTGCGTTATTTGCGGTGTATTTTGCCACCAAATTCATTGTTGAAATACTGGTATTTGTGGTGCACAAACTGGTTGATTGAGTAATTGTGTTGTCTAATAAATTGCTGAAACTTTCGTTGTTACTCGCAGATTGGGCGTCCAGACAACAATTACCCCAATTGTCGTTCAGGCCGGATGGACAGCAGTTGCGTATTTGTGGTTGCGATGTTACATCTATTCTGTCGACACATAATATATTGTCGATGTCGCATTGGACAATGTTTTCTGGTTCAACGCATATCGTTGATGTGCCGATTGTGTAATCTAAACTGCCCGCAGGACAAATTGATGTTGCACAAGAATCATCGTTGCTTTGTGTGTGTGTGTTCGTTGCAAACCAAGAAAGCAGGGTCGTTGTGTCAGATTCAAATGGTATCAAGATTTTGTTTTCATTGCGGTTGTCAGGCTTTTTCTGGCAATTACCCCAAATTTGTTCCGTGATACGACATTTATAACATGTTGTGTTTTCTGGGTCTGGGTCATTGGCCGCACCGGTGCCACAAGCGCCGGTCCCGGCACGACATATATCCCATATATCTACGTTTTCATTAGGATCGGTTGGGGTATAGTTTGCATCACCGTGATACCTTATATTATATAATGTACGTGGTACAGTGCCGTTGTTTGGTAATGCATCGCTATGTAATATATTGTGTATTTGTATGATAGATTCATCACTGGCCTGGGCAACGCAATTATACACATCGTCCCAACAGGCCGCGCGTGTTAAGATAGAGTGACGATTAACCGAACCGTGTATGCTTTCACATAATCCAAAGTTACCAGATATAGATTTACACGAATTAATCATGCAACTGCGTCCAACCTCGCGACAGGTGTTGATTATGGTTTCGTATGTTTGACGTGCGGCAATGTTCGTTACACCCTGGGTCCATGTTTCGGTTGTCCCGTTATTCGCGGTTGTGTTACTTAAATCAGATTCTATGATTGCGGAACATGATGATTTAACATCGTCGCATAATGCGTTTGTGGTCTTGTCAGTCATTACACCAAATGTCGACAGTGCGCGTGAATCAAAATCTGATAAATTTTGTTTTGCAGAATCCAGACATTCGGTCAGCAATGTTGTACAACTTTGGCGAATGGTTTCCAATTTTGCGTTCTGGGCCAATTTGATTTGTGCTAATGCATCCTCGATAAATATATTCCAAACGTCGTCCGCGATTGCCTGGCAATTTTTCGTTGCCGGTTCAATGTACGTTTTTTTAGAGTTCAAGTATGAAACAAAAGACGAGTTCGCAGGATTGTTTGCCCATGTGTTGGAGCCGGTTGGGCGAACAATTAGGTTTGCCAAATTAACCAAACTCGCGGATAAAAATGCCTCGCCGGTGGTGGGGTTTATGTATCGACCAGAAATATCCAAACATTTGGTTAAATCTGTGCCACATACGTTTGTGTTGGTTAATTTTTCCAGCATCTTGGATTTACATGTTAAAATGTCATCAGAATTGTTTTCTTGGTATGTATTCAAACGCGTCATATCCAGCAGGGCGCTGCTTTCCAAGATTTTATTTTTTGCCTGTTGTGTTTGTGTGCTGTACGCACGTTGGACCGTATTACAATCTTGTTCGATTGCCATGTTATAGCTGTTCACGACCAATGTTATATCGTCTTCGTTGCAAACCTCGGCCGCCATTTCACGACATACAGGTAATGCCGCATTGCGCAGGGCGTTACCACTTTTTGCGGTTGTTGAAACACCTGTTAATGAATCCACAGAATCAAAAGCGGAATCTACGTCCAATGACCATGTTAGTGCGGACATAGTCTCGGTTGTTGCGGAATCAAATTTTGTATTTAATTTGTTTGCAATGTCATCGAGTGTCTTTTTTGATTCGGTTGTATCCTTGGTTGCATTGTATGCGCGTTCGCCCTCGGTTTCTTGGTGGATGACCGCGGCATCGGCCGGATCCATGTTTACCTGTAACAAACGTTGACTGAAATCAAGAAGTTTATCTTCGACATTATCAAGTGATTTTTGTGTTGTTCGAAATTCGTTCGAACGTGTAGAGCATGCGCAACGTTTTAATTGGGCATCTTTATTGGCACAAAATTCGTCCATACACTCAAAAAATACAGATTTGCATTTACTAAAATTACGTTGCATCACAGATTCACGTGTTTGAACAGTTGCCGAACGTGAAAGACCGCCAGAATATTTTTGTGTTTTGGACGTTTTATTCGGTTGTCTGGATAAAATATTTTGTTTTTTTGCCGTGCGCGCAATACCAGATGCTTCGCGAGATTGTGTAACAGTGCGATTTTTAGTTGTTGTTGCATTCCTTTGCACAACGTTTTTACTGGATGTATTTCTGGGAATAGCATTTGCACGTGGTTTGTTGGAATTGTTGTTACGTGTTGTTGTAACGGTGTTTTGAGTTTTTGTGTACTGTGTTCGTGTCGTGTTTTTAGCAGTATCAGCCACCGCCCCAGTCAGTACAGGCGCGATAAAACAAGTGGCTAAAAACAGGTTTAGACCTTTCATTTCCTTTATCATTCTTTATGATAACAAAAAAATTTTATTCTGGGCAAGGGTTTTTTAATTAAAAACAATAATATATAGAATAAAATTTTTGGTGCAGCCAGGGGGACTTGAACCCCCAAGGATTGCTCCACAGCATCCTTAGTGCTGCGCGTATACCAATTCCGCCATGGCTGCAAAAATTCTTTGCATATTGTTGCAATAACATGTTTCTTTTTCAAGTTTTTTATGATATAATGTATGCGATAATATTAGATAGGAAGGAAGAAAGATGAAAAATCTGCGGTTTTTGCTTGGGTGTTCGATATTTGCATTGTTGCCGTGCGTGGTAAATGCTGCGGGAACTTACTATAATTACAATGGAACTATTCAGCGTAATTATGGTGGACCGTATGCGGGGTATAATACATCGGCAGGTTGTCCAAATAATGGTTGTTATGGGAACGCGAATTATAATAATGCCCAAAATACTTATACAAATAATGCGAATAATAATGCAAAAAATACTGCCAGAAATGAATCTAAAACGAAAGCAAACACGCAAAAACGTGATGCCACCGATAGAAAAGGTTTCAGTTTAGATGCTGGGCTTTCTCATCAGTTTGCGTCGTGGGATTTTGGGATGGCTACTGCGGGATCAAACTTGCATTATGATAATTTAAGATGGAATGTTTTTGATGCAAATTTGACGTATGATTTTAATATGGGACAAACCCCAGTGCGTTTGACTGTTGGTGGTTTGTATGGTTTGCAATTTGGTGAATCACCTATGGTTGATGATGATATTACCGAGGGTGGTTATTGGGTTTATGATTGGCCTGTGGATTTAAATAATGATAATTCTGTCGACCAGATTTGGACACAACAAGGTCAAGCATTGTCTGTTGGTACATCCAGTGATGGTGATATGATGGGATTGCATGCTGGACTGGGCTTGGTTGATGTTTGGCGAATTGGTGGGGTCAGGATTACACCTTCTGTGGGATATCGCTATTTTAAATACAAACTGCAAACAGAACATAATTATGGTATGTCATTGGATACGTCGACTGGTGTCAGTGGGTATTGTCGCACTGTTGGTGATGAAACACAATGTTTACCATTTATGGCGTTTATTTATCAAGATTCGAATGGCAAATATCAAATTGCTTTGGGTGCTGTGACGGATGTTGATTTGGATGGTGATGGGTATGCTGATACAACAATTAGTGTTCCAGGTGGGGCAGAATTTGTTGATACGGAAAACACTTATTATTACCGTCAAAATGGGGTAAGTCATTCGTATGAAGTCGAATGGATGGGACCGTATTTGGCATTGGATATGGTTTATGATATTTCGGCTGACGATTCGATGAATGCACGTTTGGAATTTGGTTTGCCTATATATAACGCAACGGCTGATCAACCGTATCGTCCAGATTGGCAACATCCAACGAGTTTAGAAGATAAAGGTTCATTTGGTGATGCATATCATATTGGTTTGGGGGCTAATTGGTTGCATTCGTTGTCTGATTCTGTGGTGTTGACCATAGGAATGACATTTGATTATTACAATGTGGATAAAGCAACGGCTACTTCGTATTTGAATCCAGAATATTATACGGCATTGTATTATGATCCTGCGGTTGCCATTGTTGATGGTTTGGAAAATCATTACGGAAATACAAATTATCAAAGTTGGGACGAAGATGATAGGGATGCGTACATAGAAAGTTGGAATACAATTGCGGCTATTGAAAGTTTACAAGCGAATGGTTGGAAACAAGAAACCAAAGACGAAATAGAATCAATTTATAAATCTTTGGGTATACGTATCGGGTTGCAAATTAAATTCTAAGGTTTGTCAAGGTGCATATTAACAAGATTTTTTGTGGCATTTGTTTTTGTGTTGCTGCGATGTCGGCGGCCTTGGGTGTTGAATTGACTGGCACTATGTCCGTAAATGTGACCAGTGATACTGCGGCACAGGCAAAAAACAAAGCTTTTAATTCCGCACAACGCGATGTAATTTTGCGTGAACTACGCGCATATGCAAATCCAGAACAATTGAGTGAGGCAATCAAGAATAGTTCAAACGAAGAACTGATGAACATCATTTCTTCGTCCAGTGTGAATAATGAAAAAATTTCTGATACAACGTATTCCGCAAATATTTCTTTTGTGATTGATGGTGATGCGGCACACAGATGGATGGAAAAATATTCTGTTCAAAATTGGTTGCCGGCATCTGATTCTGTGGCTGTGGTGCCTGTGGATGCGGTTGTATTTTATGTAACGTTGTTACAGCCAATTGCTGATTGGGGTTCGTTGAATGCTGTTTCGCGTGATGTGGGGGTTGATTTGGCTACAACAAAAATTGTTGGAAATACCGTGTCTTTTGCATTGGTTGAAAAGGATGCGGCAAAGTTATCCAAGGCTTTACGTGCCAATGGATGGCGTGTTCAACAAACAATGGATGGATATAAAATTTCAAAATAATTTTATATTGAAATAAATTATTAATATTAAACAAATGGATTTAGATATGAAAAAGTTCTTGGTTTTTGCGTTATGTTTGGTGCCGACGGTTGGTTTTGCTTTGGAAACCCCACATGAAACGAAGTTTGATTTGAATATTCGTCGAATCGGTATTGAATGGAGCAAGACAACAATAGGCCATGCTGATGAATATCAAAATTCACCAATTTCTGCATTAACGGCAACGTCACAAGATTCTTTTGTTGGTGTGTTTGATACTGCGTTAGAGTATGGATTTGACAGATTACGTTGGGATAATTCTTTGTTTATGACATATGGTAAAACGACATTAAAACCATATGATAAACCGTCAACAACCGATGAAAAAGCGGACAAGATTTTATTCACTTCTGATTTGTCTTATGCGTGTTGGGATTGGGATACAGTAAAATTGGGCCCAATTGTTCGTGCTGAATATGAATCTGAATTCAAAGGTAACCCGCATATCCGTAAAATTGTACGTCCCAGTGCCGGTATCGCTTTGTTCGATCATAAAGTATTAAAAACATTGTACGCAACGGCGGTGTATGAAAATGATTTTACATATGTGCATGAACCAGTGAGCAAATTTGCATTAGAAACAGGATGGCGTGCCGAATATGAAATCAGGGAAGGTGTACATTTTAATAGTGATGGGTATTATCGTGAGTATTTAGATTATTCCAGATATGTTGGTACAGATTTACGACGTGATTTGAGTGCCACAGCACGTTTGGATACTAATTTATGGGGTGATTTTACTTTTGGCCCATATGTTAATTATCGTCGTGCCAAGGCGCGTGAAGCCCAACATTATGGTTCAAATATGACAGTTGGTTTGTCGTTTAATTATATCAACAAGTTTAATTTGAATAAAACGAGTACTGTTAATTCAGCAGAATAATCTTAGAACGTTTTTTTGAATTTGGTCATGATGAAAAATTCATCTTGCCAGTCTGGGTTGTTTACGTATGTTGCAGACAGGTTTTTATATTTAACAGTATATTCTGTGGATGGTTTTGTTTTTAAATCGACGTCTGCATTGTCGTATACTATTGCGCCGTTGTTTGTACGTGCAACAGGAACATACAAAGACATATTTCCAGCGATTATTTGATCTGGGATTGCAAATTCAACGGCTAAATCATTCCATTTGATACCTGTTTTGATTGTTTGTGTATATATTGTTGAAAAATTTGTTACGATGGAATTTTCTTCGGGAATCGGGTTAGAAAAACCTGTGCGTATTTGTTGATAGAATTGTAACCCAGAAATATCTATTTCATTTTTGTAGCCGATAAAGTTTATAATATCATTTGATTTTGTTGATATTAATCCACTGGATCTTAATAAGTCATTTTGTTTGAAGCCAAATTCAAAACCGTCAAATAATGTAGTAGAATTTTCATCAGATTCGCGTAATCTGTCAAATCCACGACCATATGGAATTACATGAATTTTATTTGACAGTTTTGTTGTAAATGCGCGGCCAAAATCATCGATAAAGGCTAATTTTACCCCGGTATTTTTTATGGCACCAGCGGCAACCCCAGAAACCGAAGTGTTATTTAAAGATTGCACATTACCATTCGCAAGAACGATTTTTGGTGTACCCACAGGTTTGGTTGCTTTTTCCATATCTAATAATCCCCAACCGTATACGGAATCAACACCGGGGTCACCTAAATCTGTGGCGGTTGTGAATAATAATTCTGTGATTTGTGTCGCAGTCATGTATGGGAAGGCCTCTTTGATTGTGGCAATTGCGGCCGATACAGTTGGTGCAGCAAAACTGGTTCCGCTGGCATATTCTGCTGAATCTGTGTTCCATGCAGTCCCAGGTGCCGCGATGCAATAATTTTGTGTTATTCCGCATTGGTTACTGTACCATGCGATTTGGTTGTTGTTATTTGTCGCGATTACGTTTACAAAATGTCCATTTAAATCAGGAAATGCAATTGGCATGGCGGATAATATTCCGCTTTCTGGTTGTGATTCGTTGCCTGCGGATATTACAAAAATAGCATCGTTGTTATTGGCTGTATTGCGCAGGCTGGTAACAAAATTTTGATTTGTTGCGTTGTATAAATAATCTTGGGCTTGGGCATAAGTTTTTAGACTGTTATCATTGTTGTATATCACAGTTGCTGCGTTAAATGTTTGTGTAGATGGAACTTGCCAGCTGGCATTATATATCATCGCTGGTTGTCCAGAATTTAATGCGTTTGTAATAGAATCATATGAAAAAGATGATCCGTTGGATGAAATGTTGTATGTGTTGATATGCGCGTTTTGGGCAATATATGTCACAATATCGCGTACAGTGTTTCCGTGATAAGTGGAAAAATTGTCCAGGATATTGATTGTGACGTTTTTACCTGTAAAACCACGTGCGGATGCCCATGCGAAATTGATACCATCTAATTGTTGGGTGTTGCGTATATAGTTAGCTGAATTTCGTATAGAATTAATAACAGATGAATCTATGTCTGAACCATGTGTCAAAGAATCCAGATACGATACTGTACTGATACGTGGATTTGTTATTGTATCTGATAATGCATAATTTGTATTTATGTTTGGCGATAATGATGTTGCCTGGGGCAGGGTGTTTGTGTGTGAAGAATGCGATGCAGATGCATTGATTGCCAATGCGGACCCCAAACCAGCCAAAGCGGCGGCACCACCCCATTTTAATAACGTGTTGGAATAATCGGTGTTTTTGCATTGTGATGGATGATTTTGTCGGTATTTCAGGTCGTTGCAATTATTGAACGCCACCGCATTAGTTGTGCTGAATGCGGTTATTAAAATTCCGGTAAAAATCGTTTTTAATAGATTCATCCCTATACCCTATATAAATATAGACCAAAAATACAATTTGTCAATGGTTTTTGTGTTTTATGTGTGTTGCGTAATATTTTGTGGTTTTTCGCTTATAATTATTGACAACGGCCGGTTTTGTGGTATTTTGCTCGTAAAAGGGGGTGGACGATGACAAAACCTTTAAACAAACCAGATACTGACTCTGTAATTACTTATGAAAAATTAAGCGATACGGTTTGTTCTGTGTTGGCGATATTGTGTCATAAGCCAGCAATTGATAAAAATGCCACATTAGGTGATTTAGATATAGATAATGAATTGACATTTTGTACTGAATTAGAGCTTGCTTTGAAGCAACACCTGAATAAATTTTTCCGTAATGGTTTTGATTTCAGGCAAAGGTTTTATTCGTGGGATAAACATACGCCTGTGCAAGAAATGTTACGTTGTTTGGCGTGGCAGTATGGTGTAAAGGCACCCGGGGTCCCAGGTGAAATTTCATCAACCAGACAGGCAATAAATAATGCGTTGGTGCAACAACAAGTAAAATAGATAGGAAAACACAATGACACAAGATATTCAAAAAGAAATTCAAGATTTATCAGTAAATTATAAAAATCGTGTAATCCGTATGTCCACAGATTATCAAGTTGTTACAATTGGTCGTTTGCAAATTGAAAACCTGGATTGGAAATGGGAACCTGCATGGTCAGACAAACTTGGTGTTTATATGGAATTTGATCCATATGATTGGATGTCGGCATCACCGATTGATTCACATCGTGGTAATTTTGTTGTCACAAAATATGGGTTAAGTTATCGCGAAAAACCTTTGACATTGGGGGCATATAAACCACTGTATGGTTGGGATGCTAAACCTGATGAAATAGCACGTATAATGGGACAAGAAATGGGAAGGATGAAAAAAGAAGGTGCTAAAAAATGTGAAAACGGCATTGAAATTGTTCCTGAATCACCATCATGGAATACGGTTGATAGATTGGCGACCAGGGCCAGAAATACATTTAGGACATTATTGGGTGAAAAAGTGAAGTGTTTAGAGGCCGGGCACGTTCAATATAATGTCGAAAAAATTTGGAATGATGGGATTGGGGTTACCCGGGATATAGTAGCATTGGCTAAACAATTGGGTGTTCAAATAGCAAGATAAAAAGGACACTGAAATGACAAGAAATGAAGTGTTGAAAAAAGTCATTGAAGTTATAAATGAACATAGGCCAGTTGGGGGATATCCAGAAGCCGTCGAAAACAGTAAAATGACATTTGATTTGGGAATGGATTCTTTGGACATAGCTGAATCTATCTTGGATATAGAAACAAGGTTAAATGTTCATTTTGATGATGATGATCATGAAAAAGTTAAATACGATGTTCAATCTGTTAAAGATTTGGTAGATTTGATATGTAAAAAATTGAATATTACAACCAACGATGTTCAAAAAAGAGTGGAAAAAACTGTGGCAAAGCCACAAAATCCAGAATTGGAAAAATTAAAAGGTGTTGATTTATCAAAGTTGGTTGGTAAACCTGTGCAATTAAACGGCTATGAAATTGTTGTGAGAAAAATTGCTGAAACAAAACAAATTAAAAGATAAGAGGCCACTGAAATGTCTGGTGATTTTTATAGTATGATTGAACGTGAACCAGAAGAGATACCGGTTGCAACAATAATTGTTCCGCGAACAAAACATAAGGAAAACAAAGATAATGCATCATGCAGTGATAGCGAACTTTCTTGTCCATATGATTTAAAATATTGTGTTGAAACGATAAATGCGTATAAAAAATTTGAAGAACGTGTCAGAAAATCTCTTGAAACAGATAGTGAAGAGTTAATTTTTCAACAAGATGGTTTTAGTGTTGATTGTCCACCATGTGATGATGTGACACGTGCAAATTGTGCGCGTTATAAACTGTGGTGTGATACCAATAAAAAAACAAGATAAAAGGGGTAAAAAATGTCTGAATGGGGAATTGAACAACCCAGCACTTTTGGTGATGCAGGTGGATGTTTTGTCGAAGGCCTGTCGTTGGTGGGTGGTGTGGCCTTGATTGTTATCATGTTGTGTGTGGCACCAAAAGAAAGAGCACATGATAATCAATCACAACCAAAGCGAGAATTTATAAAGCAGGATACGATTGTTAATAATATGCCTGATACAATCGCTTTTGTAACCAAAAATGCGTGCCAAAGATAAGAGGTTTTATGATGTCTATGTATCCTTATGTAACTTTTCGTAATGCGGGCACATGTGTTCACAGGGTTGATTGCGATAATACCGATGTTCGCTATAATGGTTGTCCTTACTTGGAATTCCTTGAAAAACGGGATTATGATGGTTATCGGGTAACACATATCGGCAGAATTACCAATGTGGAATTGAATTTCTGGCTGAATTATTCTGCAAAAGAAAAAAATCTGCCGTATCCAAAAAACTTTTGTGCATTATGCCCATGGAATCGTGGCAGGTAATTTAATTTATATGATCTAAATAGAAAAAACCGTCCATTTTGGCGGCTTTTTGTTGACTATTATATTTTTTGTGTTATGTTTATATCAAATGAATGCCAAGGAGTGTATTATGAGTAATAAAAAATATAGTTTAATAAGCTGTAATTATGACGTTTTTTCTAGGTTTGGTACACCAAATGTCAAACCAGAGTTGTTATCTAGACCTGTGATGGAATTGTTGGCGGATTTCTCTTTGCAAACATCAGGATTGGGTGACACATATGTTCGTCGTCCAACAGAATTGTATAAAAGGGCTAAAAATCGCTTTTATGGACCGCGTTGTAGAAAATTTTTTGGCAAGAATAAAGCCCTTAGACAGGTTGTAAAATTCTTGGGCAGTAAAAAATATAATTGTTCTTGGGTGAGTATTGATAAAGATAACGAAAGTGTATTGAGTGTTTGTGGTGTTTATTCTGGTCCTAAATATGTTGTATGTTATGACAATCAACAACAAGAGGTTAAAGTAAATAACCCTGCGGATGCACGGGAATATGATGTAGGCGAGGCGATATTTCATACAATTATTAATTTCGATTTTTTGGGAGGTGTGCAAGCAAAAGAATATTTACTTAAACACCCAGAAATAGGAAAAAGGGTTGCACCTGTGGTTGAAGAACGTATTGCAGAAATATGCAATAAAGTTAAAGCAGGCTTGGATAAAAAGATCGCAGAAAAAATAATGTAAGTGTAATTTCTTGTTAGATATATAAAAAATCTCGCGAAATGCGGGATTTTTTTATAAAAACACTTGATTTTCCAATATTTTTGTGTCAAAATGGGCGCACGCTATATCGGCGAAGAACACAGTTTTAGTGGTTGATTCTGTCCATAAGTCTTTGAATTATGGCCCAAATCCACTGGAACGAGGAATTAACAGAAAAAAGGATTAAAAATGGCATTGCCTACATTTACTATGAAGCAATTGATGGAAGCCGGCGTTCATTTTGGACACCACACCCGTCGTTGGAACCCATTGATGACCCCATACGTTTATGGTGTCAAAGATAAAATTCACATTATCAATTTGAATAAAACGGCACCTTTGTTGCATCGTGCTTTGACAGCTTTAGAGGCTGTTGCGGCCGCTGGTGGCAAGGTTTTGTTTGTTGCAACCAAACACCAGGCCAAAGATATCGTCAAAGATGCAGCTGAACGTTGTGGTCAATTTTATGTGAATAACCGTTGGTTGGGTGGTATGTTGACCAATTGGACAACTGTTTCACAAAGTATCCGTCGTTTGAAAAAGATGGAAAATGATATTGCTAATGCTGACAAATTGGGATTGACCAAGAAAGAAGTCGGTGTTATGACCAAAGAAGTCGAAAAATTACGTTCTGTGTTTGGTGGTATTTTGGAAATGCATGGTACACCACAGGCGATGGTTGTTATTGATGTGCCACGTGAAATGAATGCTGTTCGTGAAGCAAAAATTTTGGATATTCCAACAATTGCTATTTGCGATACGAATGCAAACCCAGAAATGGTTGATTACCCAGTACCAGGAAATGACGACGCGGCGCGTGCAACACAATTATATTGTGATTTGTTCGTGGATGCGATTTTGTCTGGTATTGAAAAACGTTTGGGTGGCGCGGCTGCGAAAAAAGCGGCTGATGAAGATATGGATGCAGTTGATGAAATGGAAGCTGATTTGAAAGACAAAGAAGCTAAACAAAAATCCAAGGCATCCGAAGGACGTGCTGAACGTCGTGAAAAGAAAGCCGACAAATAAGGTTTATACCAACAAAATTCATTTGGAATTTTGCGGGGCCCAGGTTTTATATGTGTGATTTTGGGGATAAAATCCCCAAAATCGTAATCTATAAAAATGTAAGAAAGGAAATTAAGATGGCAGAAATAACAGCAAAATTAATTCAAGAACTGCGCGAAAAAACTGCTGCAGGTATGTTGGATTGCAAAAAAGCTTTAATTGAAAACAATGGTGATATCGAAGCGGCTGCGGATTGGTTACGTAAAAAGGGTATTGTAAAGGCGGCATCCAAGGCTGGTCGTGTTGCGGCATCTGGTTTGGTCACTGTTGTAAAATGTGATAATTTAGGTTGTGTTGTTGAATTGAATGCCGAAACAGATTTTGTGGCTAAAAATGAAAAATTCCAACAATTGGTTGCGAATGTTGCAAACAAGGCTTTGGAATTACAGGGTGATTTTGATGCTACATTGGCGGCGGTCAAAGATGATATTGCTGCAACAATTTCTACGATTGGTGAAAATATGAATTTGCGTCGTGTGGCCAAGGTTTCTGGTGATCATATCTATTCATATATTCACAATGCTTTGGTTCCAGGTATGGGCCAAATTGGTGTTGCGGTTGCTATCAATGGTAATGATCCAAAAATCGATGAAATTGGACCAAAGGTTGCAATGCACATCGCTGCAAATAAACCTGAATTTATGACGATTGCTGATGTTGATCCAGCTGCGGTGGAACGTGAACGCAAAGTGTTCATTGAATCTGGGGCAACAAATGGCAAACCTGAAAATATCGTCGAAAAGATGGTCGAAGGTCGTTTGAAGAAATACTATGCTGAATCTGTATTAGAAGAACAACCATTTGTTATGGATCCAAACCAAACAGTTAAACAAGTTGTCGAAGCCGCTGGTGGTAAATTAGCTGGGTTCGCATATTACGTTTTGGGCGAAGGTATCCAAAAGCGCGAAGATAACTTGGCAGACGAAGTTGCAAAAATGTTGCAATAAAATTTTTTAAGTCTGTTTCGTTTTTTGTTAAAAAATCGCGCTTTTATACAAGTGCGGTTTTTTAACTTTATAAAAAAAGGAAATAAAATGTATAACAGTGTTCAAGATTATCCAATTAAAAATGTACAAATATATCAATTTGCAAATGGAAAATATTTTGTGTCTTTTGATGCGAATAAAGTTCATGAAACGTTTTCTGGATCACGCGCAGAAGTGTTGTCTAAACTTGCGTTGCGCGTGCAACGTATTTTGCACATTCATTAATGTATATATGTAAAGGGTTTTATATGAAAAAAGACAGGGTAAAAAAAGTAGATTTTGGTGAACGTGATGCAAATGTTACAGATGTGGATGTAACTTTGATGCACGATGATTACGAAGTAACTTTGCCGATATCCCAGGTTGTAAAAAATAATAAATTGTTATTAAAGCCAGGGGATAAATTTACTATTCTGCATGATTATGATGGGTTCGAAGTTGTATACTTGTATAACAAGCATTTTTACATTCGCGAATTGCCAGTTTATTTTCGTGAATTTATCTCTTCTTTGCCTGTACGTGACAGGGGGGCTTTTGCGCGTGCATTACGCAAAGGTTTGTGGCATAATGGCAAGGTGCCTTCGTTATGTGCATATAAAAATCTAAGAAGAATAATCGAAGAACGTGTTGCAGTCCAAGAAAAGTTATTGCGTCAAATGTAACATGATTATTTCTTTGATTATCAGTGGTTGCAAGATATACAAAATCGTGTTATTATTAAAAAAATAGGAAAGAGGTTTACGGATGACTCAAAAATTATTTGATATGTTACAAGAACGTGGTTTTGTGAAGGATATGACACATCCTGAACAGATTAAAGAATTGTTGAATAGTGATAAGAAAATTACGTTCTATTTGGGTATTGATCCAACCGCAGATAGTTTACACATAGGACATTTTTTTGCTTTGCGTATGTTTCGTCATTTGCAAAATGCTGGGCATCGTGGAATTTTATTGATTGGTGGCGCAACATCTATGGTTGGGGATCCAACAGGTAAATCTGATATGCGTAAAATGTTAACGCGTGAGCAAGTTGAACATAATTTGAACGAAGTAAAGGCGTTGGCACAGCACTTTGTTTTGCCTGGGACTGAAATAGTTAATAATGCAGATTGGATGAACAAGTTTAACTATGTTGATTTTATGCGTATGGTGTGTGTGCATTTCAATGTTAGTACCATGTTGGCCAGCGAAGCATATGCACGTCGTCGTGAAAATGGTGGATTAACTTTCTTGGAAATGGGCTATATGCCGATGCAGGCATACGATTTTGTTCATTTGCACAATGAAAAGGGTTGTGTATTGGAAATCGGCGGATCTGATCAGTGGGGAAACATTGTTGCTGGTACTGAATTGTTTAGAAAGATGAACATTGAATCTGGAAACGAAAAATCTGAAATTTATGGTTTAACGTCGCCATTGTTGATGACCGCAGACGGTAAAAAAATGGGAAAAACAGAAAAAGGTACTTTATGGGTTGCACGGGATAAAACAACACCTTTTGATTTTTACCAGTATTTTTACAATACTGCGGATGAAAATACAGAAATGTTGTTGTCGTTGTTTACAGATATCCCAATGAATGAAATCAAAGATTTGTGCAAAAATGATATCATTGCTGCCAAAAAGCGTATGGCATTTGAAATTACAAAATTGATTCATGGACCTGAATTGGCCCAGGATGCGGTTAATGCCGCAGCGGCATTATTTGCCGGGGGGGCGGATAATTCTAATGTTCCAACAACTGAATTGGAAATGAATGGTGATATGAAAATTTTGGATTTCTTGGTCGCAATTAAATTATTTGATTCCAAGTCCGAGGCGCGTCGTAATGTCGAACAGGGTGGAATTCAAATCAATGGCGATAAAATTACTGATAAAGAATTTGTCGTTACTGTGGCTGATGAATACATGGTGCAAAAGGGTAAAAAAACATTTTTACGTGTAATCAAAAAATAATAAATGAAGCGGATACTGATTTTTTTAATCGGGATAATGCTTTGTGTGTCGCCCAGTTACAGCGTCAGCGAGTTGTCGCGTATTCAATCTGAAATAAAACAAGTCGAACAGAAAAATAAAAAACTGGAAGAGCAGGTAAAAAAATCAGAAAAAAATGTCGCGCAAACCAAACAAGATTTGGTTCGTACTGCGGACAGGGTTAGCAGTCTGGAAGAACAACGCGGTAAAATGCAGATAAAAATTGATGAACTGGATGCGCGTCGTGCCCAAATATCCAAGGAAATGGCCGAAAACCAAGGCAGGGTGGCGGACGCGGTGTCCGGCATTTTATATATGTCGTTGCGTCCCAGTTTTGATGTGGATGATATGCATGATTATGTGTTGGCGTCTGCGGTGTTGTCCGGGATGTCGCAACAATTTGATGCAGATATTCAAAAGGCATCACGTCAATTGGATGAATTGGAAAAAATTCGTAATGAACGCAGTATTGAAAAAGAAAAACTGGATCGCAGCGCGAAAAAATATAGACAAGAAAAAACTGCGCTGGATAAATTGTTAAAAACACGTAGTGCCCAAAACGAAAAATTAAAAAACGAACAAATGGCATTGCAAAAAAAATTACGTGCATTGTCTGAAAAGGCTAAAAATATTTCAGAGTTGTCTGCGGGTGTGGGCAGTTCTGAAATGTCAGCAGATTCACGTTTTTCACGTCGTAAATTGAATTTGCCTGTACGTGGGCGGATTGTTGTTCGGTTTGGTGAAAAAACTGCATTGGGATTAACGTCTGATGGATGGCGTATTCGTACACATGGTGATGCGTTGGTTACTGCGCCGGCGGATGGTGTGGTAAAGTTTGCTGATACGTTTCGTGGCTTTGGCAGAATCGTAATTATATCGCATAAAAATGGTTATAATACAGTGATGACAAATATGGGACGTTTGGATGTTATCCCAGAGCAAGAAGTTTTAGCAGGCGAACCTGTGGGACGTATGAATGCGGACAAAGGTGAAATGTATATGGAGGTTCGCCGTGGTAACAAAGCGGTTGATCCGGCAAGGTTGTTCAAGGAAGAAAGTTAAACAATAAATAAATTTCGTGTTGCAGAAAAAGTTTTTTTATAATATGCTGTGTTTGAATATAAAAAGGGAATGGAAAGGGTAATCAATGTTTAAAAAAATCCTTGTTTGTGCGGTCTTGGCGACTGTGTCGTGTAATTGTTTCGCGGCTGGAAAGCAAAAAAAAGAAGAACCTGTTGTTCATTTGACCGATGAACAGATATATTCGGAATTGCAAAAATTGGCCTTGGTTTTTGAAACTGCACGTGACAGTTTTGTCGAAGAAGCGGACGAAAAGAAAATGTTAGAGGCCGCAATGAACGGTATGTTGACGGAATTGGATCCTCATTCTTCGTATTTGAATGCTGATGATTTCAAAGATTTCAATGATAAAACCCAGGGCGAATTTGGTGGATTGGGAATTCAAATTACATCTGATCGTGGGGCGATTCGTGTGATTTCACCGATTGATGATACACCTGCGGCCAAGGCCGGAATCAAGGCGGGCGATTATATTACGCGTATTGATGATGAACAGGTTTTTGATATGACATTAAACCAGGCTGTTAAAAAAATGAAGGGGCGCCCGGGAACCAAGGTTACATTGACGATTGTATCTGATGATAACGAACCGAAAACTATGACTTTGAAACGTGATATTATCAAGGTTAAATCTGTGAAATTCAGTGAAAAACAACTGGCCGAATCGGATGAAGATTCACCCAAGGTGGGTTATATCCGTATTTCTGATTTTGGTGCAACAACGGTCAAAGAATTAAAAGATGCAATTAAAAGTTTAGAAAAATCTGGTGTTGTTGGTTATATTGTGGATGTTCGTAATAATCCTGGGGGATATTTGACTGCGGCGATTGATGTATCTGATGCGTTTTTAGATGATGGCGAAATTGTATCTACACGTGGCAAAGAAAAAACAGACATCGATCGCAGTTTTGCAACGCCTGGGGATTTAACAAATGGAAAACCGATTGTTGTGTTAATAAATCATGGTTCGGCATCTGCATCTGAAATTGTTGCGGGTGCGTTGCAAGATAATGGCCGTGCTTTGGTTATGGGATCCCAGAGTTTTGGCAAGGGCAGCGTGCAACAACAAAAATCATTGGGTGATGGTACGGCAATACATATAACGATTGCACGTTATTATACCCCCAGTGGCCGTTCTATTCAAAACGAGGGCATCACCCCAGACGTAGAGGTTTTGCAATCCAAGGTCAAAGTGTTAGAAAAGAAAGACAGTGATTATTCCGAGGCATCATTTAAAAATTCATTAAAAAATGATGGTGCGAAAAAGTCCAAGAAAAATAAAAACGATTCGAAATCAAAGGCTGATGACGATGATGATGACGACGTGGATGAAAAAGATTTAACCGACGAAGAAAAAGATGCGCGTGATTATCAGTTACAACGTGGTATCAGTATGGTAATTGCGATGACAAAAATGCAAATGACTGTGGATGATCGGCGTGCGGTGGTTGATGCGGAAAATGCTGAAAAGGAAAAGGCCAAAGAAGAAGCCGCAAAAAATAAAGATAATAAGAAATAAAAAAATGGGGTAATACCCCATTTTTTTGTGAATTTTATTTTTGCATTGTTGCGCGACTGCGTGCCAAGAATATGATTGCATCGTGATAATCTTGGACGGCCTGGGCCAATTCCATATTTTGGTCCAATGATTTTTGATCGATTTCAAAATCGTAATTTGTACCCATATTCATACCACCGATATTTAATTGACGTCCCATTTTTTTGATACGGGCAGTTTCGTTTACTATTGTTTTAATACGATTCGCGGCAGTGGCTGAATCAGCGCGTGCAATGTCGTTATTAATTTCTTTGGTTACAATACGTTCTTGTTCCAATGCATTGATTGTATCCACAGAATTTACAGCATTAGAATGTGTCGTGGATAATATTTGTTGGGCGGTATGTTCTTTTGTTTTTTGTTTGGATGGTACGTTTTTCATTCCTAAACACATTAACAGTGCAGCAAACAACACAAATACTGTTGTGCCGATAATATTGGTTGCTTTATCTGAACGGTTTTTATTTGTCATTTTGAATCTCCGGTGATTATTGTTATGCATATTGTCGCACAAAATGTTTTGTTGTCAATGTTTTTTGTGGGTGGGTGGTAATGTGGGTGACAAAATATGTTATGGTTTGAATTTTATTCTTGTGTGGAGGTATGCAAATTTGATAGAATATAGTTGTAATGTAGAGTTTATATATAGGGTGTTAAAGGGGGAATTTATGAAAAAAATCTGTGGATTATTGGGAATTGTGATGTCTGTTATCGGTTCTTCGGCGATGGCCGCGGATCCAGAAATTTTGGTTGCGACTAAAACTGAACATGATGAGCAATTTACTGGCGTCAGGGCCGCATTACAAACAGCAATTACCAAGGTTAACAGTGTCGTTGCTAATACCATTACTCAAGCAGGGGACATTGGTACATTGGCAACGACAAAACAAACACGCCCAGCGACAAATTGTGCAAATGATAAAAAATGTTTGTTGGTGAAAAATCCACAACAAGCATTGGCATGGTATGAAATTGTTGATTGCGCGTTGGACGAGTTTTTAGATGATGTTGGTACAAAACCAGCAGGTACCAGTTCTGATATGGGATATAATATCCAAGGTACAAATACAGATTTATGTTCAGCATCCGGTGTTAATTGCGGCAATAATGAATGGGTTGTACAATATGGTAATGGACGTGTTTATGGTTCGGCTGCATTGGTTGCAATTTCGGAACGTGGTGTGGGTAATATTGTGACGTTGGATTCGGCTAATATGCCACCTGCGGGTAATGTATGTGTATGTAAAGTAAATGGGTATTCAACTGGATCAAATGGTGTGTATACAACACGTACAAATGTTACAACAAATAAATGGATGGTACGTGATTCTGGGCGTGCAGGAACGACATTGGCAAATTGTTTTGGTTATTGTACACGATATGATGATGCGACAGAGGGATATAATATCAAGGTTGGATATTATCAAAATATTGCAAACACATGCAGTGCTGCGGCACCAAATGCAACAGCATGTATTTATAACGACTTCTTTTATGGATTGTATGTTGGATTATCTGCCACTAGTATAGATCCATATGGGGTTAACTCTCATAATAGTAATGGTTGGGGTGTAAAAACAGCCAGTTATGTTTGGGGAAATTGTGACACAGGTGGTGATTTTGGAAATGCGGAACCTTGTGCGTACAGTTCAACAAATCCAGGTGCATGGATGACGACTTTCAAGGTTACTAATAGTAACTTGGGTGATGTGTATACTACTTATAATGGTGCTGTGGTATATGGCAAGGCCAGATGTGTCAACAGTAATGCCGTGTTTACCGGGGTTGCAGATTATTCTGTGTTGACGTTGACCGATGCCCAGGCGACGGCATCGTCCAGTGGTACGGTTTGTATTCATAACATAACAGGTTATCGCCCCGGTGGCGCATCCAGTTTTACCACGGTTAGCAGTGATGACCAAAAAGTTTGGATGGTAAAAACGTATAATTCTGCGGCAACGTGTGCAACAGAATGTTATGATGAAGATTGGCCAGAAGATTATTTTTCACGTTATTTTGGCCTGTATCAAAACTTGGGTGATCGATGCTCGGCATCAATGTAAAATTAAAACCGCCAAATCGGCGGTTTTTTTAATTTTGGCGCGCCCAGCAGGACTCGAACCTGCAACCCACAGATTAGAAATCTGTTGCTCTATCCAATTGAGCCATGGGCGCACAGTGCATGTATTGTAATCTAAAAATTGCCTGATTTCAAGTGAGTTTTTATTTTATGTCCAATGCGGCGGCGCTGGCCCAGGCCCACTGTAAATTATATCCGCCCAAGTCGCCCGCGATATCTATGACTTCGCCAATAAAATACAGGCCATCGCACAATTTCGATTCCATTGTTTTTGATAATATTTCCGCTGTGTCGATGCCGCCGCGTGTGACCTCGGCTGATTGAAAGTTTTGCAATGTGAATGTGCCGGGGGTTAGTTCAATATTACTGATTTTTGTGGCGATATCTTTTAATTCTGGGTCGCGGTAATCGGCAATGTTTTTGGTGTCGGGGCCCACAAAAAATTCCGCCACGCGTTCTGGTAATTTTGTCGCCAAAATAGTTTTTAATTGTTTTTTACCGTTTGTTTGTTTTTGTTGTTTTAACCATTGAAATACATCGCAATTTGGTAATAAATTCAAAGCAAATCCCGATTCGCAATTACGAACGGTTGTTCGGTAAACAGCTGGGCCGCCAATTCCAAAATGTGTGAATAACATATTGTCTTGTAATGTTTCGTGGCCGATTTTTATTTCCACAGGCAACGATATGCCAGAAAGTGATGGGTCAAAACATTTGGTCGTAATTCCGCATAGTGCAGGGCGGGGTGGAATTATTTTGTGACCAAAATTTTTTGCAATTTTATATCCTATGTCGGTTGCCCCCAGGTTCGCATAAGACATGCCACCGGTTGCGATAACCAAATTTTTTGTATAAAAATCGCCTTGGTCGGTTTTAATTGTGAATATGTTGTTTTCTTTTACTGCCCCAGATACGTGTGTATTTGATATAATTTTTATGTCTGGGACATCGCGTAACAGGGCATTTATTATGTCAGCAGATTTATCTGCAAAATATTGGCCAGGCGATTTTTCGTGAACGCGGATATTATGCGATTTAACCCAATTTAGTGTGTCGTTCGATGTCCAACGTGCCAGTGCGCCACGGGTGAATTCTGGGTTTTGACCAAAGTAATGTTTGTAATCGGTGGCGGTATTTGTGAAATTGCATTTGCCACCCCCAGATATGGCGACTTTGCGCGCGGGGGTGTCACCCATATCGATTATGCAGATATTTTTATGGTTTTTGCACAGGCGCCCCGCGGCAAATAATCCCGCAGCCCCAGCCCCAATTATAATTATGTCATATGTTTTCATAATGTGCATTTTTGCATAAATAAGTGCAAAAATAAAGTTTTTTTGAATTTTTTGGCTTGCGTCCCAGAAAAAAAGGTGTAATAATCGCATCCGTGGGTTAGTAGCTCAGTTGGTTAGAGCGGAGCGCTCATAACGCTTTGGTCGTGGGTTCGAGTCCTACCTAACCCACCACTTTAAAAAATCGCACATGTTTTGTGCGTTTTTTTATTTTTATTTCGTGAATGTTGTTCTAAGATTATAGTATGACTGAATTGGTACAGATTTTAAGTGATGTGCAAAAACAAGCATTTAACACAATTGAATTTACCCATAATAATGTTTTGATTATGGGCCAGGCTGGGACTGGGAAATCAACATTTGTGAATTATTTGAAATCTGCGTCGGGTAAAAGAATTTTGTGTGCATGTCCAACAGCAGTGAGTGCGCTGAATATAGGCGGGCAAACAATTCACAGTTTGTTTCAAATTCAACCACGCGATTTTGTTATGCCTGAATTTTTAAAATTAAAGGCCAAAGTGCGTAATATTTTAACCGCGACTGATGTTTTGATTATCGATGAAATTTCTATGGTGGCACCTGATTTACTGGACGCGATGGATTTGTTGGCGCGCCAAGCCCGGCATGATAATAATCCTTTTGGTGGAATCCAAGTTGTCGCGATTGGCGATTTGTTTCAGTTGCCGCCTGTGATAACAAATGATGCAAAAAAATATTATGCCCAAGAATACGATTTCGAAAATGCTTATTTTTTTGATAGCCATGTGTATAAACGTTCAAATTTTCTGCGGTTTTCTTTTATGCAGGTTTATAGGCAAAATGATGGTGCTTTGTTGGAAAATTTGGTGCGGTTGCGTAATGGTGATTTTGGGGCTTTGGAATTCTTTAATAATTGTAAAATTACAGATGCAGATTGTCGCAATAATGCAATATTAATTACACCATATCGTGCAATGGCGGAAAATATCAATGCGTCACGTTTGCGCGCAATCGCAGCCCCAGAAATTACGTTCGTTGGGGAATTGTCTGGTAATTTTTCTGAAAAAGATGTGCCGGCACCTATGCGATTGACTTTAAAGGTTGGTGCGCTGGTTGTGTTTGTGAAAAATAGTGATAAATGGCATAACGGTTCAATGGGACGTGTGGTTGAAATAGGGGCACGTGAAATCAGGGTTGAATTATTGAATGCTGCACATACTGTGGTTAATGTTAAGCCTGAAAAATGGGAAAAAATTGAATATATTCGTGATGAAAATGACAGATTGATAGAACATGAAATTGGTTCTTATAAACAATTCCCGTTAAATCTGGGGTATGCAATGACGATTCACAAGGCCCAAGGAAAAACTTTGGATGCGGTTGTCGTGGATATTGCACGGGGGGCTTTTGCACATGGGCAAACATATGTTGCTTTGTCGCGAACACGTGCGGCATGTGATATGCATGTGGCTGTGCCATTAAAACCACGGGATGTCATTTTCGACGAGCGTGTTCTGGAATTTATGAAAGATCTATAGTTATTTATTTTTGTGTAAAATTTTTCGCAAAGATTTTGCCATTAATTTTTTTACAGTTCTAAAACGTTGTATATTTTTTAGATGACGGGCATCAATGTTACAATGAAAAACAGAATTATAAATGTCTGCGATTTCGGGTACAGATAGATTTGGCCAATAATGTAATATTTGTGGCAACATAGCATGTTCGTTACATATGGCCATTCCATCCAAATCAATCAGTGCTGTTACATGATTATTTTCGTCCAGTAAAATATTAGACGGATTTAAATCGTATTGATGTAATGCAACATTACCAGAACATGTACGTTTTTTGTTTATTCTGTAATATAAATTCGTAATTAGTTTACCGTAGGTTTTCATGTGTACAGATCTGCGTTTGTTGCAAAATAATAATTGTTGTTTTTGTGTTTTGATGTCTTGTAATGGTATTTTTGATATTTTTTTATCCAACACAAGTGCTTCGCGCAATATTCGTTTGATTTCATCGTGCGATAAAAGATTGTTTGCCATAACCAAAGATGCCGAAATACCAGGAATTCTTTTATACCTTTCGAACGATACACCGTTGCTGACCATTATTTTTGAATCTGGAACAGGAATACCATGTTTTAACAATGTTTGGGCTAACATCAGGTTATTAAAAGACGTTTGTGCATTTGATATTTTATAAATGAAAGTTTGTCCTAATTCTTGGACTTGGAATAAATCTGTGTCTTTGATTTCCCGATTAATGACCTTGGTCATGGGGCGAATGTCGGTTGGGTTGGTTGCCTGGTTTTGTATGATTTTTATATATTGCTCTGGTGTCATATTATTATCCAATTATTAGTTGTATTGTTGTAAATATCCCAACATAAAATCGTCCAAATCCCCGTCCAAGACAGCATTAGAATCCGTTTTTTCTATATCTGTGCGGACGTCTTTGACCAATTGGTATGGGTACAAGACATAGTTTCTTATTTGGCTGCCCCATTCGATTTTCTTTTGGTTTGCCTTGGCAGCGGCATCGGCAGCTTCGCGTTTTTTTAATTCCAATTCATACAGACGACTACGCAAAATTTTCATTGCCATATCTTTGTTTTGAAATTGGCTGCGTTCGTTTTGGCATGTGACCACGGTGTTTGTTGGAATATGTGTAATACGTACGGCACTGTCGGTTTTATTAACGTGCTGGCCACCAGCCCCAGATGAGCGATATGTATCAATACGTAAATCTTTTTCATTTATTTCAATATCAATACTATCGTCGATATCAGGCCATACATCCACAGATGCAAAACTGGTTTGTCTTTTCCCATTTGCATTAAACGGTGAAATACGAACAAGACGATGAACACCAATTTCAGATTTTAACCAACCGTATGCTTTGTCGCCGTCTATTTTAAATGTAATACTTTTGGTGCCGGCAACATCACCAGGGTGTTCGTCGATAACTTCGCAAGAAAAATTGTGGCGTTCAGCCCAGCGAGTATACATGCGTGACAGCATTTGCGCCCAATCTTGGGCCTCGGTCCCGCCAGCGCCAGCCTGGATGAATAAAAAAGCATTGTTTTTATCATTTTCACCATGGAATAATGTTACGAATTTTGCCTTGTTTGCGCGTTCGACCAATTTTTCAATATCGTTTATCACATCTGTATCATCTGGTGCCATTTGATACAATTCGGTTAAATTTTTAAAGTCGCTTTCTAAAGATTGAAAGTCGGTTAATGTTTTTTCCAGATTAGATTTTTGTTGTAATAATTTACGTGCCGCATCGGGATCGTTCCATAAATTTTCATCGTTTATTTGTGCGTTTATTTTATCAATTTCCAGTGTTATTTTTTCTGGGTCAAAGAAACCCCCTTAACGCGCAAATGTCGTTTTGGATTTTTAATAAAGCATCACTTGGTATTATCATAATTTTTATATTAGCAATTAGGTTTATTAAATCAATAAATAATTGCATTAACCTTAAAAATATGATAAAATTTCTTTTAAGAGAGAGGCTGTTATATGAAAAACATCGTTGCTTTTTGTGGGATGCTGGGGTTGTTTTTATGCTGTGGTGATGCGTCTGCTGTTTCTGCGGGGACAACCGCGGCCAGTGGAAGTACGCGTGGCGGTATGTTGGTGACCAATTCTTCTTCTGGGGGGAGTCGTGGAATGCAGGGATTTGCCGAGGCGTACAGGCAAAATCAGGTTGCAAATTATTATATGAATACCCAGTTGGATGCGGGGACCGCGTGTCGTGAACGCATAATGAATTGTTTGAACGAGTTTTGTGATGGTACATCTGTTTCTGCGGGTGTTGTCCAGGGACGTTGCGAATATGTGACCAGTACAGATTTGTATAACTATGCATTGTTATGTTTACAAAAAGATAATTCTCAATTATTACCGCAATATAATGTTAATTCCAAAAATAGCACGGGTGCCGTGAATACCGCGGCATATTTGTGCCCGCCATATGTGCAAGAAAACGTGATGGCTTTCTTGTCTATGTCAAATATGGCAAACCAGTTGTCTAAATCTACGTCTGATTTATGTATACAAAGACGTAAAGAGTTAGAGGCTGCTATTTCATGTCATTCTGCGGCTTTGGCTTATGGTAATGATACGACCAGTAAATTGACATCGAAATTAACTGATACGTGTGGTTCTGGGATACCTGGTGGATCTGCTGAAATGGTATCACGGTTTGTCAGTGCTGGGAATGTCGGTGCCAATATTTGGGGATGGGCCGAAAAAATTGTGGGTTTAGATGTTAATGCCAAAGGGGCCGATTGGCAATCTGCGGTTGATAATGTTTTGGCTGGGTATGCTAATCGTATGAATTTGGCATGTGGTGACAATTACCAGATAAACCCCAGTTCAGCAACTGTGTCGACGACCGGAACAGCTGGGTTATTGGTTGCGGCATCTTTGTTGACTGATAGTAAATTACCAGATGCAACAACAGTAATAGGTAATGCTGTACAGCCAAGTACATATGGAACATTTTGGATGGAGGTTTTATCAAACTCTGCATTATATGATGCTAATACGGCAAAACAGGTTGTTAATGCAGGATTGGCAACGTCTGTGTTAACAGCAAATGCGTTTTTAACCAGTGCGCAGATGACACAAATGCAAGAAGCATATAGAAACGGTGCCAAAGTGTTTATTATCAGTGATGGAACACGTTGTTATATTGTGCCTGTGCAGACATTAACCCAAGGTGAAGAAACAATGGTTGCAACACAGTTTTCGCACTGTCGTAAGTAAAAATATAAGTGCCGCCCATATGGGCGGTTTTTTTTATCCATATACTTGTTTTATTACCTATATTTTGATATAATAATCCTGTTATGAAAGTATCGAGACGTACACTTTTAAAAATATCTGGTGTCAGTGTTATGGCGATGACAATGTTGCCACGTATGGCGTTTGCTGGGCGTAATTCTGTATTATCATTACGTACAGGAATGCAACCAAATGGAAAAACACGTTTGGTTATTGAAACATCGGCACGTCCAACGTATGATATATCGTATCCTGAAAATCAAATGGTTATTTCTTTATCTAATACGGCGGTTGGTGATGTCAGCCCGAAATTGTCTGGGGATACTTTGGTAAAAAATTTAACCCAGGTGCAAAATGGTGACTCGGTAAATATTATTGCTGATTTGCGTCGTAATGTTGCAAAAATTGATAAATCCCAGGTTATGATTTTATCGCCAAATGGTGATAATGAATATCGTTTAGTTTTAGATTTTGTTGCAGGGACAGCTGGGGCAACCGATACGGGGGCGGCCACTGCGACTGCGGCGACACCCGCTAAAAAATATATTGTTGTAATTGATGCGGGACATGGTGGCAAGGATCCTGGATGTATTGGTAAGGGCGGTACAAAGGAAAAAGTTGTTGTATTATCCGTTGCAAAAAAATTGAAAAAAGAATTGGATGCGATTGGGTTTAAAACATATTTGACACGCAGCGACGATACGTTTTTGAAATTGGCGGATAGGGCAGAAATTGCTGAAAAACGCCATGCTGATTTATTCTTGTCTTTGCATGCGAATGCGAACCCCAGTCGTAATACCAAGGGGTATTCGGTTTATACATTGTCTGAAAAGGCATCTGACGAAGAAGCGCAAAAATTGGCTGAAACGGAAAATGCGGTTGATAAAATCGGTGTTTCTGGGTTTGCAGAATTTTCCAAAGAAATTCGTGTCGCTTTGTCGGCTTTGCAGCAACGGGCGGTTGCTGAATTATCCGAAGAATATGCAAATGATTGTGCACGTGCGATGGACAGCGCGGCAATTGATAGATTGCCAGGCCCCAGTATCCGTCATGCACCGTTTGCGGTATTGCGGTCAACCGTGCCAGGGGCTTTGATAGAATTAGGACATTTGTCAAATGCCAAGGAAGAAAAGTTATTAAAATCTGATGCACACCAAAATAAATTGGTGCGTGCAATTGTAAAATCTATAAAAAATTACGATTTTGATGTTTAGTTGTTGAAAAATAAAACAAAACATATATAATGCCGCCTATACGGAGATGTGGCAGAGCTGGTTGAATGCGCGCGACTCGAAATCGCGTATACGGGCGACCGTATCGGGGGTTCGAACCCCTCCATCTCCGCCAAGTATTTGTTAAAAATTTACAGATTTGTAATGATAGATTTAAATTTTGATTTTTATGATGATGTTCCAGATAGGAATGTTAATGACCCTGATGAATACAGCCAAGAATTAAGGAAATATCATAAAATTTTATGGACCAAGCCATTGCCAAACGGTGATAAGTTTGATTTACAAGTTAGCGATACAGAATATTTAGTTTACGGTGATTTCAGGTTCGGTTCTGATTGGATAACGAATTTATATATGCATCATGAAAAGATGATTGATGTTATGAACGAAATAGATGGCTCGGTAAAGGAACAAAACAAAAAATACACAATTGCATCTAGTTTAATTTTCCCAAAAAATGGGATGAATTCTATAAACATATGTCGTGCGCGTAATCCAATTAGTGACAGGATAGATTTAACATTGGAATGTATTCGGCGTTATTATGATGGGGCCTTGGATGAATCAGTTAATCCGTTGGGTAAATGTTTGGTTGCAAATAAAGATTTTTTTGACTTGTTTGGTGGTTTTAAAAATTATGTTGAATTTTTCTTGTTGCAAACGTTGGTGTCAAAAGATTTTAAGCAAGTTCATTTCTTTTTGCCTTTTGATAATTTTAAATCAAATGGATATCCAAGTGATGCAGAACAATGGATGATGCTGTGCAAAAATGTAAATAATTTTATAAAAGAAAGAACAGATTTAATACGTGATGATTGTGAAAAACGTGGAATTCTGTTTGCTTGATTTTGACTTGCTTATATTTATAAAAATTTCTATTATATGTCTAATGTTTATTAAGGTTAGGTGAATATTATGGCTAATTTAATTGTTGATGGTAATTGGGCGGCCGCAGATGTTGCGTATCGTTGTGTTGATTTTGCCGCGATTTATCCTATCACCCCCAGCAGTACAATGGGTGAATTGGCGGATGCGTGGTCTTTCCAGCACAAGAAAAATATCTGGGGGGCAATCCCGCAAATTATTGAAATGGAATCCGAAGGTGGTGCGGCTGGTGCTATGCATGGTGCGTTACAAATGGGCAGTTTGGCAACGACATTTACTGCGTCCCAAGGTTTGTTGTTGATGATTCCAAATATGTATAAAATTGCGGGCGAGCAAACACCATTCGTTATGCATGTGGCGGCGCGTGCATTGGCTACGCATGCTTTGTCGATTTTTGGTGACCATAGTGATGTTATGTCTGTACGTTCTACGGGTTTTGCCATGCTGTCCAGTCATAATGTTCAACAGGCCCATGATTTGGCGGCGGTGGCCCACGCGGCGACTTTGCGTGCGCGGGTGCCTTTCTTACATTTCTTTGATGGATTTCGTACCAGTCATGAAGAATCGCGGCTTACCAGAATAGATGATGATGTTTTACGTAAAATGATTCCTGATGATTTGGTGTTGGAAAATCGTGCACGTGGCATGTCACCAGAACACCCAACTATTCGCGGAACGGCGCAAAATCCAGATGTATATTTTCAGGGACGCGAAGCGGTAAATCCTTTGTATCAAAAATTGCCTGAAATTGTGCAAAATTGCATGGATGAATTGGCAGGGCTTACTGGGCGTGCATATCATTTGGTTGATTATGTTGGGGATAAAAATGCAAAGTTTGTAATTGTCGCAATGGGCAGTGCATGCGAAACTATCGAGGAAACTTTGCCTTATTTACCGAAAAAATGTGGTTTATTAAAAGTGCATTTGTTCCGTCCTTTCCCAACGGAGGCATTTTTGGTGGCTTTGCCAAAAAGTGTTAAACAAATTGCTGTTTTGGATAGAACGAAAGAGCCTGGGTCAATCGGTGAACCTTTGTACCAAGATGTGATGAGTGTCGTTGGTAAGGGTGTTTCTGTGTTTGGTGGTCGATATGGTTTGGGCAGTAAAGAATTTGCACCGCGGGATGTAAAGGCAATCTATGAAAATATGATTATGGGGACGTTGCATCATGATTTTACAGTTGGGATTGATGACGATTTAACAGGATTGTCGTTAAAGACCGATCCAATGTTTGCGATCGAAAATAAAAAAGTACGTACGGCTTTGTTATACGGTATTGGGTCAGACGGAACAGTTGGTGCGGTTAAGAATATTGTAAAGATTGTGGGTGAAAATTCTAATTTATATCCGCAATCTTATGCGGTATATGATTCTAAAAAATCTGGTGGATTAACCGCGTCACATATCAGGTTTTCTAAATCGCCAATTAAAAGTCAATATTTAGTAGAATCGGCTGATTTTATCGGTGTTTCTAATTTTATGATTGCACAACGATTTGATGTGTTTCGGTCTTTGCGTGCGGGTGGTATTGTTATGATAAATACATCGATATCGCCTGATGTTGCTTTTGCTAATTTACCACGTGAATCCCAGGAACAATTGATACGTTTGCGTGCGCGGGTTTATTTCTTGGATGCAAATGCGGCTGCGGCTGAATTGGGATTGGGAAATCGTATAAATACATTTATTATGATTAACTTCTTTAATTTGATGAAGATTATAAATCCAAAAATTGCCGCGAATGCAGCCAAAGAAGCAATTGAAAAAACATACAAGAAAAAAGGTATGGATGTTGTTCAGGCGAATTGGGCGGCGGTTGATATGGCGGCAAAATATTTAACTGAATATAAATTACCATCGTCTGTATCAAATTTTGCGCCTGATTTCATTCCGGCAATGACGTTGGATGCGCCGGCCGAGATTGCTGGCACATTGGGCGAGATGGCCGCAGGGCGGGGCGATGCGATTCCTGTATCACGGTTTAAGCCTGATTCACAATTTGCTGCGGGACAGTATCCTGTTGGCACAGCCAAGTATGAAAAACGCGGAATTTCAGAACGTGTGGCAGGGTGTGATTTATCACTGTGTGCACAATGTGGTAAATGCTCGATGTTATGTCCACATGCGGCAATACGTATCAAAGTTATGACCGAGGCCCAGGCTGATTTGGCGCGTGCAAATGGTGTTATCGTTGTACCAATGAAAACGCCAGAGTTAGGGCCAAATATGTATTATACATTGAATATATCACCGGCTGATTGTACGGGATGCGGTGTATGTGTTAAAAATTGCCCTGTGCATGCGCTGGCTATGGTTAATGCGGCGGATGCGGGGGACGCACAAAAACGTTTTGATGCGGCGCAAAAAATACCAGATATTGCACGCGAAAAATTAAATTTAAATATTCCAAAGCATATAGAATTGTTACCACACTATTTTGAATTCCCTGGGGCTTGTGCGGGATGTGGTGAAACACCGTATATAAAATTATTGGCGCATTTGTTTGGTGACAGAATGGTTGTGGCAAATGCGACAGGGTGTTCTTCGATTTATGGTGCGAATTTACCAACGACACCTTGGACCAAGGATTCAAATGGTCGTGGGCCTGCGTGGTCAAATTCTTTGTTCGAAGATAATGCTGAATATGGTTTGGGAATGCGGATTGCATTAAATCAAAGACGTGATAATTTGTACGGTTTGTTGTGCGAATTAGGAATCAAAGGTATTGATGAAATATTTGCGGAAACCGATATTAATAATCAGCGCGAAAATGAAAACAAATTGCGTAAAGTGCTGGCGAAAAATAAAACGCCCCAGGCACGTTTGGCAGAAAGTTTATTGGATTCGATTGTGGATAAATCACTGTGGATTGTCGGTGGTGATGGTTGGGCATACGATATTGGATATGGTGGATTAGATCATATTTTGCATAGTGGCGAAAATGTGAATATCTTGATTTTGGACACCGAAGGTTATTCAAATACCGGTGGTCAACAATCCAAAGCAACACCTTTTGGGGCGTCTATGAAATTTGCAATTGGCGGCAAAGATCATGCCAAAAAAGATTTAGGTATGATTGCGATGATGTCGGGGGCATATGTTGCACAAATTGCATTGGGTGCAAACCAAGCCCAGGCCGTCAGGGCCCTGCGCGAGGCAGAAAGTTTTAATGGTCCATCAATCGTTTTGGCGTATGCACCATGTATTGCACATGGGTTCGCGTTACAAAATGGACCAGAACATCAACAAAATGTTGTTAAAACGGGTGCGTGGCCATTGTACAGATTTGATCCGCGTTTAATTGCGGATGGGCATTATCCGTTAACATTGGATTCTAATACCGATGATGTTATGCCATTGGCGGACTTTGTTAAGACCGAAAGTCGTTTTGGTGCGGCACGCAGTGTGAATCCAAACTTTGATAAACTGATTGAACGGGCAATTGCGAATAACAAGTACAAGACAGATTTGAAAAAATATATTGCGCATTTTGCAATGAAAAACGGTGATGGGGAAGAATAATGAAAAAATTACTGATTTTATTTGTGTGTTTATTGGCAGCATGTACTTTTCAAACAAAGCATCGTGGGTATGTTTTCCCAGATAATTTGGAACAAGAAGTTGCAGGTATAAAAACAGTGGCACAATTACAGGATAAAATTGGTGATCCTTTGGCAAAAACGGTGTATGGGGATACTGTTTGGATTTATTATGGTATGGATGAAAATTATCGTGGGCCTTTGCCACATACGTATGATAATAAAACTGTATTGTTGGCCTGGGTACGTGGCAATCAGGTGATAAAGACGCAGATTTTGCACGATGATGATTTGCCAGATATTGATATGGATGACGATGAAACCCCGATTCCAGCAGCAATTGAATTAAATGCTATCGAGGAATTATTTAATAATATTGGTCGGTTCTCGCCGGCAGGGATGGGACAATAGCCTAAAAAATTAAACAAAAATTTGTTTTTTCAGTTTTTTATGGTATAATCTAAGGGAACAGAGAGGGGATGGCAACTGTAAAGGTGTTTTGTATGCCAAGTAAAAAGTTAGATTTTAAAACAGGCCAGTATGTTGTTTATCCTACCCAGGGTGTAGGTAAATTACAGCGTATAGAAGAGCAGGTAATCGCTGGTCAAACAATAAAATTATTGGTCATAGAGTTTGAAAGTTCGCATATGACGTTGCGTGTACCTTTGGAACGTGCTGAAATTTCTGGATTACGTCCGTTGACATCGGCGCGTAAAATGGACGAAGCCATAACATCTGCCAAGGGCAAGGCCGGATCGAAACGTATGATTTGGTCGCGTCGTGCTGCGCAGTATGAAGAAAATATTAATTCTGGGGATCCAATGCGTTTGGCCGAGGTTGTACGTGATTTGCAACGTCGTAACCCGACTGATACGATGACTTTTTCTGCACGTCAGTTATATTTGCGTGCGTTGGAACGTATGGCCCAAGAATTTGCCGTTTTACATAAAATGGATGTCGAGGCTGCCAGTGAAAAAATTGAAAATATTTTGGGTGTGCCAAAAGAAATCGATTTAAATGCCGTTGATGTGGATGACGATGATGGCGATGATGGTCCAGAGGCAAACGAATAAATAAAAACGGCAATTTTGCCGTTTTTTTTTATTTTTGCGGTGTTGCCACAAAACAACGCAACCAATGATTAAATTTTGCATCAAATCCATTTTTGTTGAATGTCTGTATCCACCAATTGCGTGACCCAATTGTCTTTAAGTCTTGGCATGTGCCCAATTCACATTCCATTTTTGCAGCAGCAGCATAATCTTCGGTTGTATTATGAATTGCGCAAACCATATTTGCATTTTTGAATTTTTCTAATACCACTTTCAAAGTTTCTTCATCGAAATATGTAAGTATACCATTACAATAAACCAAATCTGCCTTAATCGGCTTACAATCTAAAACAGATTTGATTTGGATACGGCCGTTCTCCCGCAATTTTAACAAATCACTTTTTGCAACACCCTTGCGTGTGTCACCTTGTTGAACCCAAAACGGCCGACCAGAAAATAGAGGGTTATAAAATGCAAAGTTTGCAAAATAATCACGTATATCAATTCCGCGCGCATCCATACCTGCATCCATTGCTAATTTTATAATTACACCGATTGCCGCACCACAATCAAAGAAAGTTTTTGGTTTTTTACCATAATGCTGTTTATAAACTGATGCCAGCATTTTTGGTGGCACAGAATACATAATTCCGTCCGTATACGCATACTGTAGGTAAGGGTATTTTTTATCATAATAGTGCATCAAACATCTCCTTATGCTTTCAGTAAATCATATTGGACTAAAATTTCAATGTTTTTCTTGCTTTTTTCAAAATCTTACTATAAAATAGGTTCGATTTTCGCGGGTGGGCGCGATAATCACCCGATTAACCCCACAAGTCCTTTACTGGTACCCAAAAAATTTTTCAAATTTTTCGGGGCCCGACAAAAAAGAAGTAAATGGCAAGCTTTGTTTAATTCTATAAAAAATGAAAGATTTATCCAAAGGTTTATTTAATCCGGTCGCTGGCGAAGATTTCGTCGCTATGTTCGATCAAAACTATGGCTCACAAGAAACATTGCAGGGTTTTGCAACCAAAGGTACCGTTAAAGATATTCGCGGTGATTTCGTGTTGGTTGATGTGGGTTTGAAATCCGAAGGTCGTGTTCCTTTGAAAGAATTTGGTGCATCTGTACCATCCGTTGGTGATATTATTGACGTTTTTGTTGAACGTTATGAATCACGTGAAGGTACGGCTGTGTTGTCTTATGCCAAGGCACGTGCTGAAAAAGCATGGAAAGATTTGGAAAAGATTGTTGCCGAAGGTCAAGATCCAGAAGGTACAATTATCGATGTTGTTCGTGGCGGTTACACGGTCGATATCAATGGTGTGTTTGCATTTATGCCATCATCACAAATCGATCACAAACCAATTCGCGATGCAAAATCTATGATTGGTTTAAAAGACAAATTCCGTGTTTTAAAAATGGATGCTTTGCGTACAAACGCGATTGTATCTCGTCGTGCAATTCAATCTGATACTATTGCTGCACAACAAAAAGAAGCGATGAAAAATATTTCATTGGGTGCAGTATTAGAAGGTACAGTCAAAAACATTACTGATTACGGTGTGTTTGTTGATTTGGGTGGAATCGATGGTTTGTTACACGTGACAGATTTATCTTGGAAACGTGTTAATCATCCACGCGAATTGGTCAAAGTTGGTGATAAAATCACAGTTAAAGTTATCCAATTTGATCCTGAATCTCATCGCATTTCATTGGGTGCAAAACAATTGGAAGAAGATCCATGGGAAACAGCATCCCGTGCATTCAATGTTGGCGATACAGTAATAGGCAAGGTTGCATCATTGACTGATTACGGTGCATTTATTGATTTGGGTAATAATATCGAAGGTTTGGTCCATATGTCTGAATTGTCATGGACAAACAAAAATATTCACCCAAGCAAAGTGTTGACTGTTGGTCAAGAAATTAACGTCGTTGTTTTGGATATTGATCAAGAAAAACGTCGTATTTCGTTGGGTTATAAACAATTGCAACCAAATCCATGGAAACAATTTGCAGAAACACATAATGTTGGTGACGTTGTAACTGGTCCAATCAAAAACACAACTGAATTTGGTTTGTTTATTGCGTTGACACCAGATTTGGATGGTATGGTTCATATTTCCGATTTGTCTTGGAATAAATTAGACGAAGAAGAATTAAAGAAATTTGTTCGTGGCCAAGAAGTCACAGCAAAAATCTTGGACATCAATCCAGAAAAAGAACGTGTCACATTGGGTATTAAACAATTAACAGAAAGTGCTGAAAATAATGCTATTACAATCAAGAAAGGTGCCGTTGTTTCTGGAACCGTTTCCGAAATCACACCTGATGAATTGATTGTGACTTTGGCTGGTGATGCCAAAGGTATTATCCGTCGCACAGATTTGTCACGTGAAAAAGCTGAACAAGATACCAGCAAATACAAAGTCGGTGATACAGTGGAAGCATCAGTCGTTTCCGTTGAAGACAATACAGTTAAATTGTCTATCCGTCATTTGCAGGTGACATTGGAAAAACAAGCGGTCAAAGAATTCTCGAACGAGGCCGATTCTGGTTCCGTTTTGGGTGATATCTTGGGCGCAGCTATTGAAAACAGCAAGAAATAATTTTGTTGTTTTTGGGTTAAAAAAATCCCGACAGATTTGTCGGGATTTTTTATTTGTTTTTTTATTATTTGTAATTACATCCTAATGTGTTTCGTATATGTATATTACGCATTTTTCTTAAATCTTTGAAATCTGCAAAAGACATCACTGGTTGAAGTTTAGGTTTTGCGTTATATATTGTATCGAAAAATTTATCTTCGCTTGCTTCTAATGCATTTATCTTTTTTTGTAACCTAACATTTTCCGCAGATAATACTTGGATGCGTTCAGCCATTCCGTTGGTGTCTATGTCTGCACCTTGATTACAAACAGAATCAATTTTATTTTGGTAATTTTTAATTGATGATTTGCATGTATCTGCGCAATATTCCAGATCTGTTAATACATTCGCATAATAAGCGATTTTTGCGTTTATTTTTTTATCACGGGCATGATTAAATTCTTGTTCTATGGTTGTGTTTACCGTACGCATAGAATCAGTGTAATACGCATAATCTTGTTTAATTATTGCGTCTGCTTTGCGTGTTTTGGCTGATTGTTCGCGTTCTTGGGCGTATGCCATTTCGTGCTTTATCCATGATGCTGGCAACATTAACCACAAGCCAACAACCAATACCAAAGCTATTTTTGCAGATGTATTATCATTATCTTGATACATTCTATTTCCTTTTGTGCATCCAATCGTTGTTTGAAAATATTTATCTTGAAATATTTTTCGATAAATATTTATAACGATACAAATCCATAATACGTCTTTGCATACCAGTATATTTAATTTCTGGGTTAGAATCTACCCTGATGTTAAAGCCTTGATTAGGACGGTCGATGACAGTATCCAAAACAAAATTTTTGGCTTTTTCAAAAAAGCTTTTTTGTTCTGGTTCTGTACCAGCTGGGCGTATGGACAAATGACGCATTTTTGGTTCGTACCAAAATGTGATTTGATAGCAATGTCCATCAAATGCAATCCAATGTGTACCAGCTGCGTTACTCCATTTATCTTTGCCGTATTTTATGGCCAATTTGGCTTGTTTTAATACTACTTCTTTGTTTTTGTCTTTCATTGTTTGTTTCCTTTTTTTATCTACTGCATTTGTTTGCATAATGATGAGCTTTTAGCATTAATATACGTTTTTGTAAACCGGTAAATTTAGCAGTCATATCTGTTTCTCTAAAACCATTACAATCTTCTGGATTTTGTTTTACCCGATGATATTTTTCAACTTCGACATAGTTTTTTGTTGGTTTTAAAAGATTTAATATTGCTGTTGCTGCGCGTTCAAACAAATTTTTTGAATAACAGAAATTTACAACATAATTTTCATTATTGTACCTACATATAAGGGTGGCAGTGGTACCATAGCCTGATACAAAACGCATTGTTGGGCAAGACTTGGTAGAGCCCATCGATGCTCTCGCACGCATAAAATCATTATTGCCGTATTTCATAGCCAGTTTAACTTCATCGAATAACTGTTTTTCTTGTTTGTTTAATTTTTTTGCCATATTCAGACTCCTTTATTGTTTTGATGTTACAAATATAGCACTAAAATAAAAAATGTCAAGTGTTAAAATAACATTTTATATATTTGATATTTTTTGACTGCATGTTATAATACCCCCACAACATATGGAGAAAAGATGAAAAACAAACTAATTTTGATGATGGGTGGCCAGGGATCTGGCAAAGGAACGCTTTCTAAAAAGCTGATGATGGAACATGAATGCAATTATGTTGAAACAGGCGCATTGTTGCGCGCGTTGCCGGAAAATCATCCATTAAAGGCGATTATGGCACGTGGTGAATTTGTACCTGATACAGATGTTTGTGCATTGTTACAATCAAAAATAGATTCCGCCGATGGTGATGTTTTGTTGGATGGTTTTCCACGTAAAGTATCCCAAGCAGAATGGTTAGTTTCGACTTTTTCTGGCAAATTTGATATTGTTGCAGTGTATTTGAATTTGCCTGAATCTTTGATGTTGAAACGTATTGAAAATCGTATTGCCGAAGGTGGTGGTCGTGCTGATGACGCGGATAGTATTGCTGTGCGTCGTCGTTTGGATAATTTCCAGCATGAAACTATGCCGGCAATTCAGTGGCTGAAAAGTAATGAAAAAGTGACATTTATAGAGATTGCTGTTGCGGATGCACCAGTGGAGGTAAATTATGCCAGTTTAACAGATGCATTGAAGTCGAATAAAATTATATAAAATCGTAAATGGAGAAATGAATATGAAAGCGAAAAGAAAAAAACAAATAAGACAAAATGAAGCTTTGCTTGCTAAACTTCAAAAGGCAGATAGGCCAACAATGATAATTGTGCTGGGGGTCCAAGGGTGTGGCAAAGGAACACAATCTGAAATGTATTTATCAGAACATTCGACCAAAGTTGATTATGTTGGCAAAAGGGTTGTGCATTATGTTAATGATGTAAAGCACCCGGTTGAATTTAAATATATTGGTACGGGCGATTTATTACGTTCACAACCAGAAGGTTCGCCAGAGCGCAAGGCCATTGATAAAGGGCATTTTGTTCCAGATTCTGTGATATTTAATTTGTTAAAACAAACGATTACCACAGATGTGAATATATGGGGTGATGGATTAGGACGCAGCTTTAATCAAGCCAAACAATTGGTTAAATCATATGGACGTCGTTTTAATATTGTTGCTGTGCATTTCGATATGTCAGAATCTTTGGTAGCAAAACGCATAGCGCAACGTAATGCCGAAGGCGGCGGTCGCGCGGATGATGCGGATATGAACGCGGTTAAAAAACGTGTAAATACGTTCAATCGTGTTACAATGCCTGCAATTTCTTGGTTGCGTGTAAAGCCACAGGTAGATTTTGTACGGTTACCTATTCAAGATGCACCAATAGAGGTAAATTATGAAAATTTAAAGGCAGAATTAAATCGTGTGTTGGCGCAGAAATATATAACGTTGTAAAAAAAGCCCCGGAATTTCCGGGGTATTTTTATTCGTGAACATATTTTTGCAAAAGTGCGACAAGTTCTTCAGGATTTTGTGTGGATTGCTTGGTTCTATCATCGGATTTTAGTTTTTGCATAAATTGAAATAATTTTTCCAGTTTCTTTTGATCTAATTTTTGTCTATTACCGTTTATATTTAATGCGTAAAGTCCTTTTGTTCCACCACCTGTGGTTCTAGAATAATGCTGTACAATCTCAATCACGTTTTTTTCGTCGTCAGACTTTATAGTATAAGACCGAGTACCTGTGTTTTTTGATAATCCTTGGGACGACTCATGTTTAAAGGGTTGATTACTACTATCTATGCGGAAATTGGAATCTTTTGAAATTTTTTCTATTAGCTTAACCATACCTGTTTCAATTTTGTGTTGCTGTAATTTTTTGAAGATTGACATTTTTTCTCCTTTTTAATATATTGAAAAATTCGTTGATTTTGTAACGTTTCTCAATGACTATTATACCATATATCCAACGTGATTTCAAATAAAAAACCCCAGGTTTCCCTGGGGTATTATAATTTTTGTATTACATCATTCCTGGCATACCGGCGGGCATTTTAGCGTCTGATTTGTCTTCTGGAATTTCGGACATAACCGCACCGGTTGTCAACATAACACCGGCAGTACTGGATGCAGCAAGTATTGCAGTCTTTACAACTTTTGCCGGGTCAATAATACCAGCCGCCATCATATCGACATATTCAGCCGTTTGAGCATTGTAACCAAAGTTATAGTCTTTTGCTTCGCTGACTTTACCGACAACGATTTCGCCAGATACGCCCGCGTTTTCTGCGATTTGTGCGCATGGTGCCAATACTGCGCGGCGTACTATGTCAATACCAACGTTTTGATCTGTGTTTTCGCCTTTTACTTTATCCAAGGCTGATGCAGCGCGAACCAATGCCACACCGCCACCAGCGACAATTCCTTCGGCCACAGCAGCACGTGTCGCGGCCAATGCATCATCAACACGATCTTTTTTCTCTTTAACTTCTACTTCGGTCATACCGCCGACTTTGATAACGGCAACCCCGCCAACCAATTTAGCCAAACGTTCAGCTAATTTTTCACGTTCGTATTCACTGGTTGTGGTGGTGAGTAATTTGCGAATTTCATCTGCACGGGCATTAATTTGTGCTTTGTCGCCAGCGCCGTGTGCAATCAGTGTTGTGTCTTTGCTGACCACCACTTTTTTAGCGGCACCCAACACATCCATAGAAATGTTATCAAATGTCATTCCCATATCGTCGGAAATCATAGTTGCACCGGTAACCGCGGCAATATCTTTTAACATTTCTTTGCGTCTGTCGCCGAATCCTGGAGCTTTGACAGCGCAAACTTTTAATCCGCCACGCAGACGGTTCAATACCAATGTTGCCAATGCTTCGGATTCGATGTCTTCGGCGATAATCAATAAAGGACGTCCTTGTTGTGCGATTGGTTCCAAAATAGGTAATAATGCTTGCAACCCTGTGATTTTCTTTTCAGAAACCAAGATTTGTGCATTATCCAATTCCGCCAACATTTTTTCACTGTTTGTGACGAAATATGGTGACATAAATCCTTGATCGAATTGCATACCTTCGACCACGTCGATTTCTGTATCTAAACCTTTGGCTTCTTCGACAGTAATGACGCCTTCGCGGCCGACACGTTCCATGGCATCCGCGATTTTTTTACCGATGTCCGCATCGCCGTTTGCAGAAATTGTTGCAACTTGGGCGATTTCGCCACTGTCTTTTACTGGGCGGGCATGTGATTCTATATCAGCAACAACAGCCGATACAGCCAAATCAATTCCGCGTTTTATATCCATTGGGTTCATTCCAGCGGCAATAACACGGCGACCTTCGTGTATCATTTTTTGTGCCAACACTGTCGCGGTTGTTGTGCCGTCGCCCGCATCATCACCAGCCTTTTTAGCGACTTCTTGAATCATGCGTGCACCGATGTTTTCGGTTGGATCTTTTAATGATACAGCCTTGGCCACAGTCACACCGTCCTTGGTTGCCACAGGTGCGCCGTATGATTTATCAATCACAACCGTGCGGCCCTTTGGCCCCATAGTAATTTTCACGGCGTTACTGAGTTTATCAACCCCAGCCGCCATTTTTTCTGTATCAAAAATAATATCTTTTGCCATTTTAAATTCCTTTTATTATTTTAAAATTCCCAAGATTTCAGATTCTTTGATTAAAACGTAATCGACGCCATCAATTTTAACCTCGTTAATTGTGGATGCCCATTTTGTAAACATAACAATATCACCCACACTGACCGTCATTGGAATTCGATTACCATTAGATATTTCGCCGTTGCCAACTGCGACCACACGACCACGTATTGGTTTTTCTTTTGCAGCATCCGGGATGATAATTCCGCCGGCTGTTTTATTATCTTCGGGAATTCTTTCCATTAAAACATAATTATTCAAAGGTTTAAACATAATTAAACTCCTATTAAAAATATTAGCCATTTATGGCTTCTGTTCCAATATAGTGCAAACAAATTGCATTTCAAGGTTGTATTTGTTGAAAAAAAATGTAATATTTAAATCATAAAACAAAAGGATTTAGTATGTATGATACAAATAATGTTTTTGCCAAGATTTTACGTGATGAAATCCCCAGCAAGCGTGTTTTTGAAAATGAATATGCAATTGCGTTTCAAAATATTGATCCGCGTGCCAAAACGCATGTTTTGGTGATACCACGTGGCGCATATACGGATGTTTATGATTTCGCAAATCATGCTGATGCTGATACCCAGGCGGGGTTTTGGCGGGCGGTTGCACAAACGGCGGATGCGTTGGGTGTGAATGGTAATTTCCGCATTGTTGCAAATACTGGCCCAGGGGCAGGGCAATCTGTATTTCATTTCCATGTTCATTTAATGAGTGATGCAAAGTTCAAAACAGATTTTTAAAATACGTGTGATACCACGTGCGCGTGTGAATTCCATAACGGCGGATGCCGATGGAACGTTGCGTGTGCATACAACGACCGCACCAACAGATGGCAAGGCCAACGATGCGGTGATACGCGCACTCGCGGAATATTTGGGTGTGCCACGTTCCAGTATTAGAATAATTCGTGGCCAAACATCACACAATAAAGTGGTGGAAATTGTGTAGAGGTTAATTGTAAAAAAATACCCGCCAGATTGGCGGGTGTTTTTTTATAGTTGATTATCTGTAATGAGGAATTTCCTCGATATCACCAAATACAAAACGTATTTCTATACCCTTTTGTGGGCCTGGCCCATCATTGGAACATGAAACCTCCTCATATGTAGTTGGTGGTAGCCAATTTGTCGCCTTGTTTATTGCGTAAATCACATCATCGGTCATTTTGGGTACATGTCTACACGTAAAGTTAGGATTTGCGAAATATTCTTCAATGTCATAACCATCAAATATTCCACGTCTTATTATGCTTGTCGCAGAAGTACATGCACCATCTATTTTATATGCGGCCATCATATTTAGTTTTTTGTCGTACACATATCTTTCGATATGTTGTTGCAAAGTTTTTGGTAAAGTTTGAATAAAAGACTTATTTAATATGATTATTCTACCGTTTTGTTTTTCTATATAATCAAATTTGTTTATAAGATCACGTGTTTCAGCATACATCTCCCTAAGGTTGTCACATTGAAGTGTACCTTTTTCTTTGTTAGACAGTTTAAGCAAGTTATCATATAAATCGTTGTAATAATATAATTTTGTTTTGGCTTCTTGCCTTATATGTGGATATTTGCTGGTATCGATTTTCTGGTTGTCGGCCAAGAACTCTGCACACAGACGACCTTCTCTATCAACTATATCCCTTGCTATACTTTGATGTGCAGTTAAATATTGATCAAAGATAATATAACTACGAGATAGTATAGGTGTTTCCTTAAAAACGTTGGATACGAAATTCTCATAAGGATCATTTGGTGCCAGATCCACGCTTATGCCGTGTGAATTATATTCCACGGCATATAATCCTGGGTCAAACAGACTGTTGGGGGCATCCCAAACCCACATAAAACCATCTTCGAAATCGTCGGAATGATTTGCATATGGCAGACACCCCGATGCGTTTTCGTACTTTTTGCCGGCCCTTTCTGGTGCAAAACCGCAAACCAATTTATTTGTTTGAGTTTTGAAAACACATTTTGCCAGTTTTTTTGCGTATTCCCCGGAACAATCTGCCATATAATATTCTTTGTTTTTTCGTTTTTCATTGCCGAGGGCGATGGAATATACCTTTTGACCGATGGGTCTTACATTGGCATTTGCCGCCAATGTTTTATTTCTAACCATTGTATTGTGTTCAGTTATGGCCGCCTTGACGAAATTATAACAATCATTTTTACGGCTATCATACACACCCTTGATAGTGGCAATGCAAGCGGTCATTAAACCGGTTGGGGTTGTGCCAATATCACCCATATCTTTGATGACTTTGAACAAACCTGTTTTATTAATTATGGCAGAAAACTTGGGTTGATTAATTGTTTTGTTGATTGCGTCAATTAAAATATATTTTTCTGTTGTTGGTACCCGCTCTGTGTCGGCAAAAGCGGTATTTATGGCAATACACGAACATAATAATAATGGGGTAAATAGTTTTTTCATTATCTCAGCGCCTCCTCGCATTTATCTGCTGCGTTAACTGCTTTTTTGATTGCACTTATTTGGGTTGCGTTAAATATTGTTGCAACCGCAGATGCCACAGTCGTGCCGCCCGCCAATACATTCGATGCGGTATTTAAACTTTTTTCTTTGTCATTATCCCCGTCACGTACTTTGTCGGAATTTGCGGATGCCGACGTTATAGTACCGGCAACCGCCAAAGCGGCTCCCGTCCCCCCGGATATTGTCGCGCCCTTGGCACGTTTGTCAATGGATGTCAAATCAACATTTTTCCAATCGGCACATGCCTTGGTTATTTTGTCCGCTTTGTCCAACTCTTGTTGGGTTGCGGTGTTTTCAGCAATTGCAGCCGAACGTGCGTTTTTCAAATTATCCGTTGCACGGATACAATTATCAATACGTTGTTGTAAATCTTCATCAACACGGTTTTGTGAAGCGATAATCGTCCCAACTGTATCGGTTACCGCGGCGCCAGCCAACGTTCCTGTACGAATGGTACCCAGTGTTTTAGATTTTTGTGTGTAATCGGCAATTAGTTTTTCAAAGTCTTTTTCGGTTTGTGGCATATTGGCGAGTGCCTCGTCCGCAGCATTTTCGTCAATCATTTCGGCCGTTTTTCTGTCTGATTTATCTCTTAATTCTTGTAATAATTTTTCGTATGTTTCAATATCGCTGTCGATGTCTGCCTTGGCAATACCGGTGCCCAATGCAACACCACCCGCCACAGTTCCAACACCAGTGACCGCGGTATTTATCCCAGCCATTTTTTTCAAATCAGACATATCAGCAGAAATCCCAGAACATGCGATGCGTGCCTGTGATAGTGCGGTATTCAAAGGTAAAGTATCGCCGATCGCCATGTTTGACAGGCCGGCACCAAATACCAACCCCAGAATTGGTAATATTGTGTAATGTTTAATCATGACTCCCTTCCTTGGTTTAAAACTTATGTTATTATTTTATCATAAAAAAGCGTTATTTCCAAATTAATACTGCAAAATTTTTTTGATTAAATCGTCAGGTGTGTCCGCAGCAAAAATTGTATAGTGATGTATGTTTTCAATAAAACCACAATCTTGCATGTGTACAAATAACCGGCCGAATGGACGCCAAAAATTATTTGTGTTCAGGAAAAATATAGGTTTTTTTGTTTCACCAATTTGTTGCATTGTCATAATATCTGTTAATTCATTTAATGTGCCTAAACCACCAGGTAAAATTATAAAAGCATCAGATTCATTGAACATTTCTGTTTTGCGGGCGTTTATGGAATCTGTCATACGTAATTCAATTTCGGTATGCACAGGTTCTTGGAGTTCCGCGATATGTGTCGTTGATACACCCAGCACCGCGCCACCGTTGTCCAGTGCGGCATTACACACCGTGCCCATTAACCCAACGTCGCCACCACCAAATATTAACTTTAATTTATTCCTGGCCAATAATTCGCCAATACGTGCAGCATCACGAGCAAATTGTGGGTCGTTCCCATATTCGTGGCCACAATACACAGCCACGGAATTGATATTTCGTTTCATTTTGTATTTTTCCTTTATTTTTTGAAATTATATCATAAAATGGGCGTATTATGAATCAAAAGTTTTTAGATTATATAAATCAGTTTGCTGGTAAAAAATTAGCCGTCGCAGTCAGTGGCGGGGTGGATTCTATATGTCTATTAAATTGGTGTAAAATGGCGGGTATGGATATTGTTGCACTGCATGTGAATCACGGTTTGCGTGCGGCCGCAGATGTTGAAACACAATATGTGTGTGATCTGTGTAAAAGTTTGAATGTTCCGTGCCAGATTTTTTATTGGACTGGGGATAAACCCACCGCGGGACTGGAAAATGCTGCGCGCGAAGCACGATACAAAATGATGACAGATTTTTGCAAGGAAAATGATATCTATGCTTTGTTGGTTGCGCACCAGGCTGATGATCAAATCGAAACATTTTTAATGAATTTAGGTCGTGGCAGTGGTTTGTATGGATTGGCGGCGATGCGACGTGAAACGATGCGTTCTGGGGTGCGTATTATACGTCCTTTGTTGGATGTGTCGCGCAAAGAACTGCGAGATTTTTGCGATGAAAATCATATTAAATATTTTATAGATGAAATGAATTCTGATCCGCATTATACGCGTGTAAAAATTCGGCAAAACAGGCATTTGATGTATGAAAAAATGGGTATCAGTGATGCGCGAATTTTGTTGGCAATTGAAAATTTAGGGCGGTTACGCGACAAAATAGAGGCCGAGGTCGATGTTTTAGTTCAGTCTGTGATTGACGATGATGGGCGCGCAGTATTTTTGGATGTTTTTCTGTTTGACCTGGGGGATGATATTAGGCTAAAATTCATCGGCACACTTATTCAAACAATTGGGGGGGATAAATATCCGCCGCGCTTGAATTCTTTGGCGGCTGCACTATCTAAGTTACAGGCAAATTGTAAATTTACCTTGGGACATTGCACTTTGCGTCGTTTGAATAATAAAATTTTAGTGGTGCGTGAAGGCGAAAAAACAACTTTTAGGAAAAAAAGACATGAAAAAAAACGTATTTAAAAAAAGTGTTTCTGCAAACTGGTTTTTGGGACTGTTTGTGGTTTTGTTTTTGGTAGTGATTGCGCGTGTGTTTGTCGGGGGACAAACAGAAACTGTTCCGGCTGTATCAAATGGTGAACAGTTAACTGTTGTCAGTGATAAACCGGTTGTACTTACTTTTTCTGATGTGTTGCGCAGGGCGGGTGATATAAAAAGCATAAATATCCGTGATAATGATGCAAATGGTGTGTTAAAAGACGGAACAAAATTTACGGCGGTTATCAGCTATGACCCTGAATTTTTAACAAATTTGTCTGAAAAAGGTGCGGTCGTTTCTATTGATTCATCTAAAAGTACGTTGGATATGTTGGGAACATGGTTGCCAATAATATTGACTTTGTTGTTTATATTTTGGATCTTTCGCGGTTTGCGCGGTGGTGCAGGTGGCGGACTCAGTCGTACTTTGTTGGCCCAGAATCCAACAAAAGTAACCACAGGAAAACCAAAAACAACGTTTGCGGATGTGGCTGGAATTGATGCAGAAAAACAAGAGTTGATGGAAATAGTTGATTTCTTGAAAAATAAAGAAAAGTTCAAGGCCGTGGGTGCGCGTGTGCCGCGTGGTGTGTTATTGGCCGGCGAACCTGGAACCGGTAAAACATTATTGGCGCGCGCAATCGCAGGTGAGGCGAATGTTCCGTTTTTTGCAACGTCTGGGAGTGATTTTTCCGGTATTATTGTGGGATTGGGGGTTGCCAAAATAAAAGAAATGTTTGAAATGGCAAAACGAAATGCGCCTTGTATTTTATTTATTGATGAAATTGATGCTATTGGGCAAAAACGTAGTTCTCATTCATTTAATGACCAAGATCGTGAACAGACTTTGAATCAATTATTGATTGAAATGGATGGTTTTGCGAATGAAACGGGTATTATCGTTATTGGTGCAACTAATCGTCCTGATATGTTGGATACGGCATTGTTGCGTCCTGGGCGTTTTGATAGACAGGTACAAATTGAATTACCTGATTTGGCTGGGCGCGAGGCTATTTTGGGGCTGCATGCGAAAAAATTTAAAATTGCGGATACTGTTTTGTTAAAAGATGTCGCGCGTGGTACAACTGGGTTTTCTGGTGCAGATTTGGAAAACTTGTTGAACGAGGGTGCGTTACATGCGGTACGTGTGGGACACAAAACGGTGGAACAATCTGATTTAGACGAAGCTCGCGATAAAATTTTAATGGGGCCAAAGAAAAATCGTAAAATCCGTCCCCAAGATATTAAATTGACCGCATATCACGAGGCGGGACACGCGTTTGTCAGTGTAATTTATTCTGATGTGACGGACCCAATTCACAAGGCGACCATTGTACCACGTGGACGTGCATTGGGTATGGTGCAGCATTTACCGATTGATGACAAGGTTTCTATGACAATTGCCGAAGTTCGTGCGAATTTGTCTGTGGCATTGGCTGGGCGCGCAGCAGAAGAAATTTTCTTTGGTATGGATAAAATTACTACCGGGGCCGAGGCTGATATAGAAATGGCAACGCGATTGGCACGTTATTCAATTACAACAGCAGGGTTGTCACCAAAATTAGGGTTGGCGGCGATTAAACAATCTTCCCCATTTGGTGCCCGTGGCCAGTTAGAAGCCGCATCTGAACATACTGCGCAATTGGTTGATGCTGAAATCAAAAATTGGTTGGACAAGGCGCATGCGGATGCTGTTAAAATTTTGAGCAAAAATAAAAAGAAAGTCGAAGTTTTGGCTGGCGAATTGTTGAAACGTGAAACATTGACTGGCGAAGAAATCAAAGAAATTGTTTTGGGCAAAACAAAAGCAACTAAGAAAAAGGTTAAGAAATCTAATGCAAAAAAATAATGAAGTAAAATTCGAAGTTTTGCATATGTCGCCGGAAAACACTAATTCGGTGTTGGTATCGCGTGGCACTGATTGTGTGATTTTTGATGCGTGGGGCAGTGCCATTGATTGGGAAAGTATTTTAATGGAACGTGGATTAAAATTGCGTGCAATTTATTCTACGCATGGGCACCCTGATCATATATCGGCGGCACCTGGGTTGGCGCGTATGTTTAATGTTGATTGGTTTTTAAATGCGGCGGATAACGATTTAATCACATCAGGAAATGGTTTGTTGGATATATTTGGTTTGCCACATATTCAAAATGACTATAAAAAACCTGTGGGGTTATCTGCTGGGACGGTTGAAATTTTGCCAGGTGTTGACATGAAAATAATGGACAGTCCCGGGCATACACCTGGGGGATTAATGTTTTATTTCCCAAAATATAAAATTTTAATGGTTGGTGATACTTTGTTCCAGGCTAGTTATGGCCGTACAGATTTTTCAGGTGGCAGCGATGATCAAATATTTGAATCTATTCGTAACATGTATAATATGAATCTGGACGATGATGTTTATGTTATTCATGGACATGGTATGGAAACAACCATAGGTTGGTTGAAACAAAATAATCCATTTTTTCATTCATAGTTTTTATTGATATTTTCAAATATTAATACGCGAACTGTTCCGCCCAAATCTGTGGCGGAATTTATGAATTTCCAATTTTGATTTGTAAATATTTGTGTGACATCATCTTGCATGTTAATACCAATTTCCAGATAGATACGGCCACGATCTTTTAACCAATATTTTGCGTTTTTTGCTATTTGTTCATATGCCGCCAGTCCATTGTTTTTGGCAAAAAGCGCCATTTTTGGATCGTGCATTGCACCGATATCAACACGTTTGTCGCCGACTGCAATATATGGTGGGTTCGATACAATTACATCAAATGTATTTTTAGGTAAAGCATTCGGGTTTGTAAAATCGCCATGGATTAAGGAAATTTTGTCATTTAGATTTAATGATTGAATATTTTTTTTGGCAACCCGAATTGCAGAACGCGATTTTTCCAGTGCTGTTCCTGATGCCTCGATATTTTTTGCAATTGCACAAATTATGCAACCTGTACCTGTGCCCAGGTCGGCAATATTTATATGTTTGGCGCGTTTATAATCATTAATGACACATTCAACCAACGTTTCAGTATCTGGGCGTGGATCCAGCGTATGTTTATTTGTGTAAAATTTTAGCCCATAAAACCATTTGTTATGGATGATTTTTGCAACAGGCATGCCGCGACGTAATTGTCGTGAAATTCGCCATAGCATTGGACGTGACATATTTGGTATGGCATCTGTTATTATTCTTGCGGTATGTGCCCCTGCAATATTGGATAAAATTGTGAATGCTTGATTTGTTGTCATAAATTTATTATAATACGGGTTATGAAAAAAGTAAAAGAATATCTTAATACACATGTATTGACCAAGATTGTTATTGCGTTGGCGGTGTTGTTGACGCTGGTCGCTTTGTTTTTAGTTGTTACACACAGTGCCCCAATTTCCAAAGGGAACCAGGGCGGTGATAATTCGTGCAAAACCATGGTTGTTGTGTCGGCTGGCGATACTTTGTCCGGGTTGTTGTCTAAACAGGGGTTGTCGCATAACCAAATAAACGAAATTGTAAATGTATTAAAATCTGGGGCGGGAATTACGGGACTCCGTGCAGATAGGGATAAAATCGAATTTTTACGCGCAACAGACGAATCGCCTGTAAACAAAATTGTTGTTATTCCATCCCCATGGCGCCAGGTTGAATTAACATGTGACAAAGCTGGGGCTTGGAAATGTAATACTATTGATATTGCCCGTGATACGCGCGCGGTTTATAAATCTGGGGTTATATTGGATGGGGACAGTTTTTATCTGGCTGGGACACGTGCGGGAATTCCTGCTGGTATTTTGGCTGATGTATACGATTTATTGGCTTTTGAAATGGATTTTGAACGTGATGTGCGTGCTGGACAAAAGTTTTCTGTGTTATATGAAGAAAATTTTTCCAAGGGGGCCAAGGTTGATAATGGGCATGTGTTGGCTGTATCCTTTGATGCGTTGCGTGGAAACGTTAAAATGTACCGTTTTAAAAAGAAAGATGGTACGGTCGGTTATTATGATGAAAAGGGTAACGGTGCACTTAAATCTTTAAAACGTACCCCGATTAATAATGCCAAGGTTACAAGCAGTTTTTCAACACGTCGTAAACATCCTGTGTTGGGCTTTACACGTGCACACAAAGGTGTTGATTTCCGTGCATCAACTGGTACACCAATTCCGGCGGCTGGTGCTGGACGTGTTGTGAAAAAAGGGTATAACAGTGGCCACGGTAATTTTGTGCGTATTCGTCATAATGGGTCTTTTGAAACATTGTATGCGCATATGTCGAAATTCAAAAGTGGTGTGAATGTTGGAACCGTTGTAAAGCAAGGGCAGACGATTGGTTTTGTGGGGTCTACTGGTTTATCAACTGGGCCGCATTTACATTATGAAATTATAAAAGATGGGCATCATGTAAATCCTTTGACTGTGAAATTACCAGCAATAAATAATCTGGATGATGCGAATAAGACGAAGTTTTTGGAATACAGAAATGCTTTGGATGAGGGTATAGAATATCTGTCGTCGCATCCAAAAATGTTTATTGTGTTGTAAATTTATCCCGCTGATGCGGGATTTTTTTGTGAATATATGCCTGTGGTATAGTCGGTTTTGATGGGGTATAATGATGTAAAAAAAGGGGGATTTAAATGAAATCTTTTTTTACGTTAGTTGCAGCCATAGTCATTTCTTTTATTCCTGGTGCCATAGGGGTGTTGTTTTCGCCAGTGTCCGGACATACAAACGTGTGGTTTAATTCGTTAACACAATCTGCATTAACACCGCCACCAATGGTGTTTAGTGTTGCGTGGACAATTTTGTATACTTTATTAGGTATCGCTTTGTATTTTGTATGGCGTTCAAAACGTGAAAAGGTACGTGTTTGGGTCGGGTTGGCCGAATGGTTGTTCTTTTTTCAAATGGTGTTGAATGCATTATGGAGTTATGTGTTCTTTGGTTTGCATATGCCGATGTTGGCTGTGTTTGTTTTGGCAGGCTTAATCTTGGTCACGTTGTATATGGCGCGTGAGTTTGAAAAAATAAGTCGCACAGCATACTTTTTAGTATGGCCGTACATAATATGGTTAATATTCGCTTTTTATTTAAACGGGGTTGTTGCGTGTTTAAATTAAATTTTTAAAATTTTGGTTTTTGCATCACCCATATTTAATCGTTTCAGTCCCAATTCTTCGATGTAATCGGGGCTGTTTTTTTGTACCAAGTCAATGTGTGTTTGCAATTGTTCCAGTTTGGTTTGTTCTTGTAATAGTTGTTCCTGGGCGGCATTTAATCGCCATATGTTAATGATGAATCCTTGGAGTGTGGTTTTCCCAGTAAAGATCCCCACGGACCAAAATACAGCAATTAACGTCAAGACCACACCGATTTTACCGTGAAAACCGGCACCCCATGCGCGTCCCATAAATGCAAATAAATTTTTGATTTTTTCTTTCATACATGTCATTATATCACAAATGTTTGAAAAAAATAATTTTTTTGTTGCGCCACTTGCTGGAATTACAGATAGGCCGTTTCGTGCCATCGTACGCCAGTTTTCACCAGACGTGTCGATGGTTACAGAAATGATTTCTTGTCATTCTTTGGTTGAACAGCACAAAAATTGTCAGCGCAATTTTGATAAATATGATACCGAGGGCAATATCGGGGCACAGATTTTTGGTGCAGATGTTGATTTGATGGCTGATGCAGCGCGCATTTTACAGGATAATGGTGCAAAGTGGATTGATATTAATATGGGCTGTCCGGTGCCCAAAGTTGCGACCCGTGCCGGGGCAGGTGCGTATTTAATGCGTAATCATAAATTGGCGGGCGATATTATGCGTGCAGTGGTAAATGCAGTTGATATTCCGGTTTCTGTTAAAACAAGATTAGGATGGGATGAAGCACATACTGATTGGCGTGATTTGGTTGATATTGCTGCGGATTCTGGGGTTAAATTTGTTGCGTTACATGGGCGTACACGGGCGGCCGGGTATGTTGGAGCGGCTGTGCACCCGGATGTGTCAAAATGTCCAATACCAATTATTGCAAATGGTGATATTAAAACAATAGATGATGTGCGGAATGTTGAAAAATTAGGGTATTCGGGGGTTATGATTGGTCGTGCTATGTTGGGTGCACCGTGGAAATTAGCCGAAATGATTAATGGCGAAAAACCAGAAAATATAGGTGAAATCGTTTTGAAACATCTGGATTTGGTGATTGATTATTATGGTGCGCGTGCAGGGGTACCATTGTTTCGTAAACATGCCGCATGGTATTCTGCGGGGATGCCCGATGCCAGTGCTTTCCGGGTGGCTGTGAATCAAATTACAGATGAAAATGAATTAAAAGATAAAATATCTGCATTTTGGGGTTGCGTTGCCAAAATATAACGGTATCATATGTTTGAAAACTAACTGTATCCAAAGGTGATATGATATGAATGAAGAAAAAATTACTGAAATAAAGGTAGAATTGACTGCGGGTGAAATGTTGCGTAATGCACGTACCCAGGGACGCAGAAAGCGTGAAATTAGTACAATTGCCAAGCAATTATGTATCGCAGAAGAATTTTTAGAGGCTTTGGAAAATTGTGATTACAAGAAGATTCCTGAAATTGTATATGTTTTAGGGTTTGCGCGTAATTATGCGATGGAATTGGGGTTAAATCCTGACGAGATTGTAAATAAAATAAAATCTGAACTGGGCATAGAACCAGAGTGTGAAACACCAGTTACAAACGATGATTTAGAAGAACGCAATAAAACGTCTGTTTTCAAGGTTAAAATGCAAGAATGGTTGCGGGTGTCTGTGGAATATGTTCGTAAACATTGGTTGTGGTTTTCAATTGGTGCGGGTATTGTTATTTTGGCAATGGTTGTGGTTATTATCTTTGGCGGTTCTGCGGATACAGATGCCACAGAACCAAAGGTTAATGCACCGGTTGTAGAACAAAAAGTTGATGTTCCCGAAGAACCTGTTTATAACATTCCTGTGCGTGAACGTTTTGGTAAAGAAAATATGGCCAAATCAAAAATTGTAATCCAGGCTATCGAAGATTCTTATGTCGGTGTTGATAATGCCAAGGGTGTTACGGTTTTTGGAAAAACTTTGGTTGCGGGCGATGTGTATTATGTGCCATCGGGTGCTGGGTACAAGGCTAAATTTGGTAATGCCGGTGGTGTTGATATTTGGGTCGATGGTGTGCTGGCGCCAAAGGTTGGGGCAAACAAAACTTCTAAAAAAGATGTTGCGTTGGATGCTGAATCTTTGATGAAGAAATCAAAATAATATTCAAAAAACAATTAGGTGTGGTGATTTTTTTCATTACACCTATTGTATTTTTTTATATTTTAGTTATATTTTATGTGCTATGGCTGGAGTGATAAAAATTCGCGGTGCACGCGAAAATAATCTTAAAAACATTGATTTAGACATACCAAAAAATAAATTGGTGGTCTTTACTGGCGTATCTGGATCTGGAAAATCGTCATTGGCATTTAATACAATATATGCCGAAGGCCAGCGTCGTTATGTTGAATCTTTGTCTGCGTATGCGCGGCAATTTCTAGATATGCAAAAAAAGCCTGATGTTGATTTTATCGAAGGTTTGGCACCGGCTATTTCTATTGAACAAAAAACTACATCGAAAAACCCACGTTCGACTGTGGGTACGGTTACGGAAATTTATGATTACCTGCGTTTGTTGTGGGCGCGAATCGGTGTTCCTTATTCGCCTGTGACGGGTTTACCTATTAAATCTCAAACAATTGCTGAAATGGTCGATTGGACGATGAAGATTCCCAGTGGTGTTCGTTTTTATGTTATGGCGCCTTTGGTGCGTGAACGCAAAGGTGAATATCGTAAAGAATTGGCTTTTTTAGTCAAGCAAGGTTTTACCCGTGCGATTATTGATAATGAATTGGTTGATTTGGCGGCTGCGCCTGCGTTGGATAAAAATAAAAAACATAATATTTTTGTTATTGTTGACAGATTACAAATGATAGGTCCCGATGCAGAAGATACAGAAGAATTCAGGTCGCGTTTATATTCTTCGTTCGAGGCATCTTTGCGGTTGGTCCCCGGTGTGGTTTTAGTGCGCAGACTGGATACAAATGAGGATACTTTATATTCACAAAATTATGCATGTCCAGTCAGTGGTTTTACTGTACCGAAAATAGAGCCCAGATTGTTTTCATTTAATGCACCAATGGGGGCATGCCCAGAATGTGGGGGATTGGGGGTTCAATTAAATGTTTCGCCTGATTTGGTTGTTCCTGATCCTACAAAATCTATTTTAGCTGGTGCAATTGCGCCTTGGTCACGTGGTGGAATGTTAACACAATATGATCATTTGTTGGATGCGTTACATAAAAAATATAAAATTCCATTATCAAAGCCTTGGCATACATTAACCAAAGAGCAAAAAGACATCATTTTGTACGGAACAGGTGATGAAGAAATGCGGATAAATTGGAATGGTTTTGTTTATTCTAAACCATTCGAAGGTGTTATTCCAAATTTGGAACGCAGATTACGTGAATCTGATTCTGATTTAATGCGTACGGAATTGGGTAAATATCAATCTACTAAAGAATGCCCAATGTGTCATGGCAAACGGTTAAATATCCAGGCATTATGTATTAAAATAAATGGTTTTGATATTATTGATGCATGTGATTTATCGGTGGCTGATTCTTTGCGTTGGTTCCGTGATTTGCCAAATCATTTAACGCAAAAAGAAAATGATATCGCCAGGATGGTTTTGCGTGAAATTACAGATAGATTGCATTTTTTGGAAAATGTTGGTTTAGGGTATTTAACTTTGTCGCGTATGGCTGGGACATTATCCGGTGGCGAGGCGCAACGTATTCGTTTGGCATCACAAATTGGTAGTGGTTTGTCTGGTGTTTTATATGTGTTAGACGAACCGTCAATTGGGTTGCATCAAAGTGATAATGATAAATTGTTGGATACGCTCAAAATGTTGCGTGACAAAGATAATACTGTCATTGTCGTCGAACATGATGAAGACGCAATGCGATCGGCTGATTTTTTGGTTGATATTGGACGTGGCGCAGGGATAAATGGTGGAAATATTATTGCGGCTGGTACCCCACAACAAGTTATAGATACCCCAGATTCTATTACAGGACAATATTTGGCAGGAATAAGAAAGATAGAGGTTCCTAAAAAACGTAGGGCTGGTAATGGCCATGTTATATCTGTGCATGGTGCGCGCGCAAATAATTTAAAAAATATAGATGTTGAAATTCCGTTGGGTAAATTTGTTGCATTAACGGGTGTGTCTGGGTCTGGGAAATCGACTTTGTTATTGGATACTGTGTATCCGGCGTTAATGCGTATATTATATAATTCAAAAATAGAAGTTGGTGCCCACAATATTATTCGCGGTATGGAAAATATTGATAAAGTGGTTGATATTGATCAATCGCCAATTGGACGTAGTCCGCGTAGTAATCCTGCAACATACACTGGTGTTTTTACGGATATTCGTGACTTTTTTGCTGAATTGCCAGAAGCCAAAGCACGTGGGTATACATCTGGACGTTTTTCTTTTAATGTAAAAGGCGGGCGTTGTGAAGCATGTCAGGGTGATGGTCAAATAAAAATAGAAATGAATTTCTTGGCGGACGTTTATGTTGAATGTGATAAATGTCATGGAACCCGGTATAATGATGAAACTTTGGCTGTGAAATATAAGGGCAAATCTATTGCTGATGTTTTGAATATGACTGTCGAAGAAGCATACAGGTTCTTTATAAATGTTCCAAAAATCGCACGTAAATTAGAATTGTTGAAACGTGTCGGTTTGGAATATATTAAATTAGGGCAAAGTTCACTTGATTTGTCTGGGGGTGAAGCGCAACGTATTAAATTATCCAAAGAATTGAGTGCGCGCAGTACAGGGCAAACAATCTATATTTTAGATGAACCAACAACAGGGTTGCATTTTGAAGATATAAAATTGTTATTGAATGTATTACAAGAATTGGTTGATCAAGGAAATACCGTTGTTGTAATTGAACATAACTTGGATGTTATCAAGTCGGTTGATTGGATTATTGATTTGGGACCACATGGGGGTGATAATGGTGGCCAGGTTATTGCAACCGGTACGCCAGAGCAGGTGGCTGAAATTCCTGAATCATTGACGGGGCGGTATTTAAAAAAGTATCTGGACAAGTAACAAAGTTTTGGTAAGATTTTAATAGAAAAAGGAGTAAATAATGTTTGGTTTTGGTAAAAAGAAAAAAGTAGAAACATCAACAGCGGCAGAAGAAGAAGTAAAAATGCCTTCGGGGATGAAAGAAACCGCAGAACGTATGATGTCTGGCCAATTTGATATGAATGATATGTTGGCACAGTTAAAACAAATTAAAAAAATGAGCAATTTTAGTGGATTGTTAAAAATGGTGCCTGGAATGTCTGGGGCTGTTAATGCCATGAAAGAAAAAATCAAAGACGGCAGTGTGGATGCTCAAATCAAGATTTTAGAGGCTATGACCGCTGTGGAGCGTGCTGACCCAGAGAAAATTTTTGCGAATGCAAAAACTCGTATTGCTGAACAGGCAGGTTGCACCGTGCGTGATGTTGAACATATTATTAAGCAATATTTGAATATGAAACGTCAAATGGCGATGATTCAACGTATGGGTGGTATGGAAGCCGTAATGCAACGTATGCAACAAGGTGGAATGCCAGGAATGAAACCTGGGATGGCGCCTGGGGCAAAATAAAGGGATTATGGATGAAAAATCAATTAAAATGCAATGTGCAGCCTGTTTCTGTGTCACATTGTAATCCTGTGTATATCAAGGGACGGATAAAATATTGGACTGTCCGTGTTGAATATGATGGTAATTTGGCTATGAACGGTATTAGTGTGCACAGATGGTTGGACACCTTTGAACATAATGTGCAGGCTTTTCATGAAAATCCGGCTGGGTATGATGCGTTACGTACGATTTTAAAAACAAACCTTATTATACCTGGGGTCGAGCATATGACAGGTTTTTTTAGATATGATGCAAAACGCAATATATCTGCGCTAGATTTTGCTTGGCGTGATGGTTTATTTGGTCGTGGGGCTGATCGTGCATGGAAATTTAGGTTGAACATGTTGGCTGAAATAGCCAAAAAACCAAAAGGGTATGCCTGCGCGTGCCGCGAGTAAAACAATGTAAAGTTATTAAATTAAACAAGGGCGGAGAGGGAAGCATAAAAGGACAAAAAATGAAAAATATGAATCAAACTCTGCTGCCTGTTGATGTGTCGTCTGTTTACTCGGTTGTATCGCATCGTCATAAAAATAATAAATTGCGGGGTTTTGTTGTAACTGTTACATATAATGGGTGTGCCAAGATGACAAAGCGTTCTGCATCGCGTATGGGTATTTTGTCTGGGGGTTATGGATCTGATTGGGTGTCATTAGATTATGATAGCAAGACACATAAAACCCGTGTTGAATATATTTTTCATAGTGGATTATTGTTTCCTGAACCTTTGGGCAAGGCAAGTGAATTTCGTGATAATGTCAAAAATGCGATAGAAAATTTTAAGCCGGTTGATATATCAGGAATCGGTGCAGATTACAAGAAAGATATCTTTGGTGAAATTTGCATGCATGGGTATAAAATTACAGTTAAATATCCTGTGGCGGCACAAAATAATCCATTGTTTAAAAAATTTATTACACATAACAAGCCAAAGGTTGCCAAAGTATTTTGTGATGGTGCAACATTGAATGTTGTTTATGTGTTTAAGGTTGGTTCAAAAGTATCTGTTGACAAGGCATATAGTCATGCGATGACATTTAAAACGCATATGTTGGAGCATATGAAACACAATGAAAATATTAAATAAAAAAATTGCTGCACATAAATCTTCGGCTGAATGGATACGTCGCCAGGCGGCGGATCCTTATGTTGAACGCGCGCATCGTGATGGTTATCGTGCGCGGGCGGCATATAAATTGATTGAAATAAATGACAGATTCCATTTTTTAAAAAACGGTCAAGTTGTTGTTGATTTAGGGGCGGCACCGGGGTCTTGGTCGCAATACATTGCTCGTACATATCCAAAATCAAAAATATTTGCGATGGATTTATTAGAAATAACCCCGATAAACAATGTTGAATTTTATCAAGGTGATTTTACAACTGACGAGGCTTTGCGCTGGTTAGAAGAAAAATTAAATTTAACAGATGATACATCTGGTACTGCGGATGTTGTTGTGTCTGATATGGCGCCAAATACGGTTGGGCATAAAAAAACAGACCATTTACGTCAAATGGTATTGTTGGAATACGCTTTTGATTTTGCGTTACGTGCATTAAAAGTTGGTGGAACATTTGTTGCAAAGTCTTTTACAGGTGGCACCACGAATGATTTGTTGAAACAGATAAAGACCAGATTTGAAAATGTACATCATATAAAACCACCTGCATCACGTAAAGATTCTGTGGAAATGTTTATTGTTGCGACGGGATTCAAAGGGTAATTTGATATGTTGGAATATAAAAAAGTTGTTTTGAAATTTGGTGGGTCGGTAATTCCTGATACAGATGCTATAATCAAAGTTGCAGATATGGTAAAAAAAATATCTATGAACTATAATATTGTGGCGATTGTTGTGTCGGCTATGGGGAAAACGACAAATAATTTAGATGCGTTGGCACATAAAATGACCAATAAACCTGATTTACGGGAATTGGATGCGTTATTAGCAACGGGTGAAATGCAATCTGCGTCGTTATTGTCAATACGGTTGAATGAAATTGGGTTGCCGGCGCGTGGATATAATGCGTGGCAATTTGGAATAATGACTGATGACAAATTCAGCGATGCCAAGATTCAAGGCGTAAATATGCGCTATGTAAATCAATTGTATGGGGTTCCGGTTGTTGCGGGTTTCCAAGGTATAACTAAATATAATGATATCACAACATTGGGACGCGAAGGGTCTGATATTTCTGCGGTTGCTATTGCCACGGCCATGGGGGCAGATTTTTGTTGGTTTTTTAAAGATGGTGGTGGTATTTACGATAAAAACCCAATTAAAGATAAAGATGCCCGGTTATTGAGGGAAATTTCATATACCAAAATGTTAGAATTGTTGGCCACAGGACGTGGTCAGGTTTTGCATAAACGCAGTGTTTTGGCTGCAAAAAAATATAAAATGCCTTTGTTTGTATCGGGCATGACAAATATGGAAATGGGCACGCTGATTATCCCGCGTGTGCATAGTAAAGTTTACTAATTTTTTGTGATATTTTGCGATTTTTGTGGTATAATCCCTTGTGATAAGTACAGGGGATTTTTATGGCTGAAATTAATGTAGATGAAGTTTTTAACAAATTAAAAAAACGACATGGTGAAAAATTTGCCCGGGTTATTCGTGGCGACATGGATCATAACGGTAATTTGTGTGAGGTGCCAAATATCGTGCACATATTGGAATTTGCAGGCCGTAATCCTGATGATGCGCATATGTTACGGCCAATTATTGATAAAATTTATAATCAGCATGAAGAATCTGTATACGATACTGACAAGGATCCATTAACTTTGTTAGACGAGGCCGGATACAAGGCTTGGTATGTTGAAAATGAAGAACAACAAAATTCTATTGCGGGTTATTTTCGTTCTCAACGGGCGGTGGATAAAGGTATGACGGGCGGTCATCCCCGAACAAGTATAGGCGGTTTAAATGGTGAGTTATTGTGTACGGTTTATAAAAATTGGGATAGTGGGGAAAAACGTTTTGATAATTGGTATATTATACATGCAGTAAGAAAGGAAGTTGTCGGTGATGATAAGTTACCAGAAAGTGAATGGCATATCAAACCGTCGATGGATCCCAAACGCCAAGATCCATATGGAACATCGGTTATATCAATTCAAATTGCAAAAAGTGGTGGTGCGATATCGATTAAAAACCGTTATAATCACACGTTGAGAAGGGAATCCCCAGATGCAACATTTGGTAATAACCCAGATAATATTATTCATGGATTAACGAATTCATTAAAAAAACACTTTGATGTCGAGTTTACTGCGCCAGAAAATGAGTTGCCGACAGATTTTTGTATAATTGGTGACCAGTTTGTTCATTATAATTATGAAATTGACAATGTGTATTTTGGGCCTGATTTTTATTGTGTCGGCAGTGATATTAAAACACTGAAGAATGATTACCAGGTAATGTTAGATTATATGGTATTAGATGAAAGAACAGGTGAAATTTCTAATCCATCTGGTACAATTGAAACTTGTGTCCCTGGGGTGTTATCAGATGAGTTCAAGAATAAAAAGATAAAGAGAAAAACAGATAAAAAAACAAGACAGATAACAATATATGCTGATGGTGTGCGTATTGCGGATGTGATTGATGGTAAAATAATTAAATTAAATCTGCCGGATGTTACAGAGATAAAGAATGATTTTGTTGTTAATCCAGCGTTACAGGAAATAAATTTACCAAATGTAAAAAAAATTGGGGATGATTTTTTGAATGGAAATGAAGGATTAACATCTATTGATTTACCAAATGTTGTCGAAGTCGGAGGGGATTTTTTAAGTGATAATGAATTGCTTAATAATGTGAATATGCCAAATGTTATTGCCGTTGGACCGTGTTTTTTGCGGCGTAATAGAGAATTACAAGAGTTGAGTTTACCAAAAGTTCAAGAAATAGGATACAGGTTTATGGAAAAAAATCAGGGCTTGTCCCAGATAAGTTTACCAGAGGTGAGACGTATAAATGATTACTTTTTACATGATAATTTAGGATTGACGTCTATAAGTTTACTAAAAGTTACAGAAGTTGGGCAGAGTTTTTTAAGAAATAATATGAGTATAAGCGACATAGATTTACCAAATCTGAAAAGGGTGAAAGGAGGTTTTTTAGGTAATAACACACGTTTAAAAAATGTGAATTTGCCAAATGTCGAAGAAATAGACAAAGGGTTTTTGTCGGGCAATACATTATTAGAGTCCATAAATTTGCCGAATGTTGTCAGCATCGGGGATGATTTTTTACAAAGAAACCTGAATATAGGGTATTTGGATTTGCCAAAAGTAAAAACAATTGGAGACAGATTTTTGTCGCGCAATAAATGTTTAGTTTCGATAAAGGCGCCGCAATTGGAATCTGTGAACAATAATTTTTTGTGCGAGAATACAGATTTAAGCAACGTAGATTTTCCTGAACTTAGGAATATAGAATATGGTTTTTTAAAGAACAATCATGATTTAAGATCAATCAATTTGCCAAAAGCAACATCGTTGGGGAGTTTGTCGCCAGAACAACCATATTTAAAATATTTCTATGCACCAGAGTTGCCAGATGATATATCGACCCCTTTTCAAAAAATAAATTTGGATATTGCGTTTATGATAGCGCAGCAACGTGTACATAAAATGATAGATAAACAAGCAGAATCGGCCAAGAAAAAATGGGCCGCGATAGGTAACAAACATCAAGTGGTTAATGAATAACAAATGACGAAGCCGGATGACAAATCTTTGAAAAATAATAAAAATGAAAAAGAAAAGCCGTCGTTCAAACGCCGGGTGTTTACGTTTTTCTTTAATTTATTTTTGATTTCAATTGTCTTTGTGGCTGGGTATGTTGGGGTTGTGTATTTACGTATGCCTTCGTTGGATGCGATTTTACATGAAACGCGTCTGCCAACCATCGTGTTTTTAGATGATGCAGGTACCGAGATTCGCAGTTCGAATCGTATTATGGGGACGCCTGTGTCGGTGGATAGTTTGCCTCCGCATGTGTGGCAGGCGATTATCGCAATCGAAGATAAACGTTTTTTTGAACATGGACCGATTGATTTGCGTTCAACTGTGCGGGCTGTGTTTCTAAATTTATTCAAGGGGCGGTTTGCTGCTGGGGGGTCAACAATTACACAACAGACGGCAAAAAATATTTTCTTGTCACGTGATAAAAAGATTTCTCGCAAAGTGCAAGAATTAATTTTGTCACAATGGTTGGAAAACAGGTTTTCAAAAAATCAAATACTGGATTTGTATATGAATCGCGTGTCGTTGGTCGGTGGGTTGCGCGGAATTGATGCGGTGGCACGTACGATGTTTGGTGTGTCTGCGCGTGATTTGTCAATTGCACAGAGTGCGCAAATTGCGGCTATGTTAAAGGCGCCAACACTGTACAGCCCGTTAAAAAATCCAGAAAAAAATATTGCACGGGCGCGTATTATTTTGGCGGAAATGGTGCGACAAAATTATATTACATTAAACCAGGCGCGTATCGCAGCCGCAGAATTAAAGCCAGCCCCAGGAACACGTGATACAAATCTGTATCGTTATTGGACAGATTATGTTGCCGAAGAATTAAATTCTATTATGGGAGGGCTGGATACAGATGTTTATGTGTATACGACACTTAACAAAGAACTCCAAGAACGTGTTGCCGCTGTATTACCACGTCATACAGGGGAATATCAGGGGGCTGTTTTGGCTATGGCGCGTGATGGTGCGTTGCATGCGATGGCAGGTGGTGCGAATTATCAGTTAAGTCAATTTAATAGGACATTGGCAATGCGTCAACCCGGCAGTGCGTTCAAACCTGTGGTTTATTTGATGGCTTTGGAAAATGGTTTAACCCCAGATTCTTATGTTAATGATTCTCAGTTTTCTGTGGGTGACTATAACCCAAAAAATTATAACGAGCATTATTATGGTGATATTCCATTATCGATGGCTTTTGCAAAAAGTGTGAATTCTGTGCCTGTTAAATTAACCAAGATTTATGGAATTGATTCTGTGTTGGATATGGCAGGGCGATTGGGGGTAGGTACAAAATTAAAACGTGAATATTCGACTGTGTTGGGTGCCAGTGAAATGACATTGCTAGATTTAACGAATATGTATGCGGTTATTTGGAATAATGGAATGTCTGTACATCCGTATTCTATTACCAAGATAACAAAGCCAGATGGAACAATTTTATATGAAAGAAACCCATCGGATCCTATACAGGTTTTACAACAAGATACAGTTTCTGCAATGATTGAATTATTGGGTGATGTTGTGGCATCTGGGGGCACAGGGCACAGGGCGGCTGCGCCAGGTGTTTTAGGTGGTAAAACCGGGACCAGTAATGACAACAGGGATGCATGGTTTATTGGTGCCACCGATAAAAATATAATTGGTGTTTGGGTTGGTAATGATGATTTTTCGCCTATGTCATCAAAGATTACAGGTGGAACTGTGCCTGCGGAAATCTTTCATGATATTGTAAAATAATATTGATATAAAAATCAGTTTTTTTATGACCTTTTTTATGGTATAATTTGTAAATAAGTGAGTAGAGATGTCTAGATTTTATTTTGGTTTTTTTGCAGCTGTGTTGTGTGGTGTTGTGACGTCTGCGCATGCTAATTGGCAGTATCCAAATCAGTATAAACGCGATTCGTGGGATGGCGATGATGGTATGCGCGTTGTGATGTCTGTGCGTGGTGGTGCGGCATATGGACGTGCAAAAATTCAAAATGATATTGGTGGATTGACCGGTGAATATATGTATGATTTATCAACTGGTGAAATTGTGACCAAGGCATATGCAGAACATGCGTCGGGCAGTTTTGAACCAGCAGGATACGGACGTTTGGGTGATTTGCCGGCGGCCCAGAAATATGAAAAGATGTCGTTTGTTATTGGGGTCAGTGCGGGACTGACTGTGCCGGATGTGCCGCAATGGCGTGTTGAATTTGGATATGATCATATTACCGAGGCTGACTATAACCAAAACCCATTGTTTGATGGAAAATTAACTTTGTCTGGGGGTGATGTAGTAGAAGCACAAAGTGGTGGTGCTCAGTCCGAGGTTTCATCCGATGTTTACAGTGTTATGGCATATTATGATTTCTTTGAAGGTATTACTAAACCGACCAGGACGATGATTCCGTATGTTGGGGCCGGGGTTGGATATGCAGATACAAAAACGATTTTACAATTAACAGATTCGTATGGTGATTTGTCGTATGTTTATGAATTGCAGAATTTCGGTATTATCGATGATTCTTATGTGATTCAATTTAACAAGGCAGAAACCCACAGTTCTAATCTGGTCCCAATGGCTGCAGTTGGATTTTCGTACGGTGTGAACGAAAAGATGTTTATTGATGTTGGGGTGCGTGGTATGTATATGTCCAAGATAAAATGGCAATTAACCAGCCAGGATAGCGAAAAACGTCGTGATTGGTTTAATGCTGAAAAAATGCTGTATGTGACCGCAATGTTGGGGTTACGTGTAGAATTTTAAAATAATACTTGCATTATGTAAAAAACTATGTCATTATGTTGGCACATTGCGAGCGTAGCTCAGTTGGCTAGAGCGCAACCTTGCCAAGGTTGAGGTCGAGGGTTCGAGCCCCTTTGCTCGCACCAAAGTTAAAATGTTAGAAATCCAACACTTTTGTTGGATTTTTATTTTTGGGTTTGGAACACACCAAATTACAGAAAACCCTAGAAATCCAACACTTTTAATTTTCACTTTCTTCAAAAAACAAAGGGGTGAAAAATGATAAAAAAGTGTATGACATATTGTAATACCGATAAATACATCCGGTTGCGAAACAATATTTTTTATTTTACAATGGAGTTACCAAGACAAAACGGTAAAAGACGGTTCTTTTGTAAATCGTTACATACCTACAATTATTACGAAGCAAGGGAAAAAGCAAAAATTATGGCGGAAAACGTTGAACATTTTGACACGATACAATTTATGAATGATTTCAATACGTTATGGAATCAGGTAATATTTGATTATAGTGGCACTGGTGGTAATTTTACCGGGTTTGCAGCCCGCAGGATATCGGATAAAACAAACCCTATGGTTTTAAAACAATTAAAAAACATGTCCGAAAAGTTAGATTTGATACAACAAAACCAACTTGACCCCGGGGACAAAATTATGTTGGGACAATTAAAATCTGTTATTCCACAAATAAATGCTTTATTGGCCAAAGTGGATAATGTGGAACAATTATTAGCAAGTGCTCAAATTCAACAACCAAAACTAACAAAAAAATATAAAATTGGTGAAGTTTTGAGATCAATGTTAAAAAAGTCCAATAACCAAAAAGCAGAAACCGACAGAAAAAACAACAGTATTATAAAAATGTTATCTGAAGTGGGTTTGAACCCAGATTGTGATTATGATGATTTTAATAATCCGGAAATAATCCAAAATATAGCAGAAAATATCAAAGGGTATCAAATTAAGGGTGATGCCAAACGAAAATACGTCAGATATATTCGTGATTTGATAAAACAAGCACATATTTTAGCCCCAGATTCATACCAAGAAAATTTTATAAATTTGTTGCCTGATTTACCAAAAACACCAAAACACCAACAAAAACCACATTTACCGTATTCCGAAAGTCAATTATTGGAAATGTTTGACCCGAAATACGACCACTTTAAAACTAACCCGGACGAATTTTGGACGGCTTTGATTGGTTTGTTTACCGGTGCCAGAATAAATGCAGCAACAACCTTGCAATATGGTGACATTATTAATCAGGATGGGCTTGATTGTATTTATTTCAGACAAAATCACCCTGTAAAACACCTTAAAACCGAAGCATCTGAACGTATCGTTCCGATACCATCGCAGTTGTTGAATATGGGGTTTGTTGATTGGGTTAAAGCCAGAAAAGAAAAATTAAATACCACAGATGATGACTTCATTTTTCCAAAATGTAAGACAAAAACAGGTAATTTTGAAAATAAATATTGGTCACGTGGTTTGGCGGTATTTTTGAAAGAAATCGGGGTTAAATCAAAAAATGGTGACCAGTTAGATTTTCATTCGTTCCGCAAAAACGCGAGTTTAAGATTACAAAATGCAGGAATAATCCAATCTTTTATTAACGATATTATCGGTTGGGAAGGCAAAAACACGATGGAACAATCGTATTCAAATCACACTTTACCCCAGATAAAAGAACAAATTGATAAGTTGAATTATGACTTTTTACAACCACATTTTGATAAATGGACAGAAATAATTAAATCTTAAAAAGATACGGTTTTATGAAATCTATTATACAACCTTGATTTTTTGAAAAAAATCCTTATATCAAGTGCGAAGCATAATGAATAAATATAAGGTTGTTTAATGACTTTTTCAGATTATTTCAATTTAAATAAGACACAAGCTGAATTGGATTTTGTAAACGTGTCGCCGGATAAAGATTTACCTTTGTTTTTAGACCCTTTTGTTGTTTCAAATCCAAATAATGATTGGGCAGAACGATGCAATGAATACATAATTTCTTTTTTTGAAACGTTGCTAAATTATATCAGAAAATCTGATACTACAAATGCTCTGCGATTATTGAAAAAACTGAGTGAACCAAATGAAACTTGTTTAGGTTTATCTCACCAAAACCCTAGTGGCAGGGGAATCGGCGCTTATCAAGCAAAGGATTTGTTTTATAAATTAAAAAAGAGCAAAGCCGTACAAACAGGTGTTATTTCAGATATTGCAGAATTGGACTTGTTTGTAGATAATATTGGACCAGATAAAATTTCTGATATGACAACCAATATTTTGCGTGGTTTATTGATAGAATATACACAAAATCAATGCAAATTACATGATATTCCATTAAATAATGCTGTGCCATCTGGTTGGATTTGGAATCCTGACGCAGAACGTTGGGAACAAAAATATGTTTCTTTGCCTGTTATAAAAGGAAAAAAAATATTACTTGTCCCAAAAATAATGGTGCGTTGGTCCACGTCTTTAAATAGTGCTGAATATTATGATAAATTTGTGGTTAATTTTATTCGAGATGATGAATTGAATTTAAATGGCTCGTTGGTTGAAGTTTTAAAAAATGGCACTAAACGAGTAACAAAGAAAAGTGTTCATGAAAAATATCCAAAAACAAAAGATTTTTTAGCGATTTTTTCACAAGAACACCCCGATGTGTTAGAAAAATACAAGCAAACAATTGCTCCCAAAGCATCCAAATATATTGAAATTTCAGAATTAAGCGATGTGGTGTCAGAAACAGAATTTAATGAGAAAGAATTTGCTAACATATTGCAATTTACATTAGAAAAAATCCCAGCGGGGAAAAATTATGCGGAAAAATATCATTCTTTTATGATTGGGGTGTTGCAGTTTATTTTTGATGGTGATTTAATATGTCCTGTAAAAGAAAATGAAATAAATGAAGGCAGAAAACGCGTAGATATAACATATACCAATGCACGAAAAAGTGGTTTTTTTGATAGAATATTTTCTGCCCCAAACATATTAGCAAAACAAATTATGGTTGAATGTAAAAATTATTCACAAGACCCGTCAAACCCAGAAATAGACCAATTACGTGGCAGGTTTGCCATAAGGCGGGGAATGTTTGGAATATTGTTATATCGTCAAACTTCAAATAAAAAAAGATTGTTGGATCGTTGCAAAGATGTGGCGGTTGACAATGCTGGCTATATAATAGCATTAAATGATGATGATATATGTAAATTATTGGGCTTTATTGCGACAAATCAACGTCATTTAATAGAAAATTTTATGCAAGATAGGTTTAATAAACTTATATCATAATATTGCAATAAAATTATTATAATATAGTTTTGATAACCATATCTTTTTGTTTATCCTGTGTTAAATTTTAATGGTTTCTGTATGGTTCTGGATAAGTCCGAAGCGAAGAGTTTAATGATTTTCTGCAACAAAATCAGCGCAGAATACAAATTTACTTTTTTACATGTTTTTGAAATGACATTTGATGCAGATCAGAAATCAAATTTTTACCTTTATAATTTTTTTCAAATTTTTTAAAGATATCAATCTGTTTAATAAAATCATCAGTATCAACATACCAGGTGTAATTATATTTATCAAATGCGTCAAACACAATAATATCAATTTCTTTTCTGTGCTTTTTTATCCATTTATATACAGTTTCAAAATCAATATATAAAAACGTATCATTTTTTGCTATTTCGTGTATTTCACGAATGGATAAAAATACACTAAAAAACTTGTTATTATCACTCGTTGTAATTTTTGGCACAACATTCACATTTTTCATATATAAATAATCAGTATTTTTGCAATCTGGTAATTTTATAATACTTTTGTCGTTTGTTCCAGGGGGATAAATAGCACCAACTGGGATTAACATTTCAGAGTGCATCAACACGGATAAAAAATACATTAAACTTTCTGAATCCTTAAATGTTATAAATTCGGATAATGCACTAGATAACGTTCCACACAAATAATCTGTATGTTTTTCTTTGTGAATAATACAGTAATCAAACTCATATTCAAAATCTTTGAAATGATTTTCATCCATTACATACATTGGTAAAGATTTTTTTAAATTTGACATACTCTAATTATCATTATAACCAAAATCCCGAGTTTTTAAAACTTCTTTCCAATAATTTTCACGTTCTAGTGCTTTGGTTTTCCCTAACTCTGTCTTTGGGAATATTTCCATTATACTATATTGAAAGTTATCCTTAATATATTTAATCCCTTTTGTTTTGACTAATTCTTTTAATTTTTTATTTGGATAATCCTTGTTTGTGTCATCATAACCTTTATTCAGATAAACAGACCAACGGCCATAAATTCCATTGTTTCCTGTTGCAGAACCTATGTATTGTTTCCCTGTATTCATATCTGTTAACACATATACACCAAACACATTACTTAAATTCTCTTTCCAATCTCTGCTGTCTATCACTCGTTTCAAAGAATTATAATCTTTTCTGACGTTTTCATATCCAGTAAACTTTTCTTCCATATTTAAATATGGTTCTGGTAAAATTTCTGACACAACAACACTATTTATAACATCATCTGATGTATAATAAAACTGTTGGGGCTTGTTTGTGAAATTAACCACTAAACGACCATTAAACGATTCAAACTCTTTTAATTTTTTTGCGTTAGCATACCTGAAGTGTTCGTGTTTTACTTCATTAAAACCGTCTGCGTTTAAATCAATAATTTGGTAAGCACCTATAAATAACCATTTATGAGTATCTATTTCTATAAATTCAAAAACAACATCTTCTAAACTTAACCGTTTCTTTTTTCCTGAACCCATAGACAATATAGCTTGGTCAAGAAACTTATCCTTATTTAGATACATTGTTTTAAAATCACGTATCTTTCTTACTTTCTTGCCATGTTCCTGAACTTCATCTTGCCAAGATATATTAAACCTTAATTTACGTCGTTTGGTTGGGTAATTATTTTCAAAATTATTCTTATTAAGTCCGAATAAGATGTCAACTAGATGTAATTCAGTATTCATATTATACCCTTTAATCGTTTGATTCTGGATATGGATAAGTTTCATCATAAATATCACGTAAATTTTTATTATTATAAGTCCAGTATTGACCTGGTTGAACGTAATACGGTAAATCCAATAATTCCTTTGTTAAAGCACTTAATGCGTATTCTTTATCATTATATAATACCTTTTTAGGACCAATAACACTAATTTTAATATCTGGGTCTTTTACATAAAACAATTCTGAACCGACAGGAATTCCCATTTCTTCAAAATTAAATTGCGGTCTGTGGAATTGTTTAGCAGCAGACTTTTCCGCATCAGATATATTACGGAACAAAGCATCCTGAACAGTATTTGTTATTTCACTTGTTGAAAATTCTTTTAATAAAGGGATAACTTGGTCGGGAGCAACATTGAAAAATTCACGTTTTGGATTAACACGTTTGTCTCGAAAAGCATTATGAATAATTTGTTCAATTGTCGTGCAATCTTTAACTTCACCTGCCCACAAACATTGAAAAGGGAACGGAACACCAGTTGAATATAATTCGGACATTCTGGCATTCAAATCTTTACGTTGTGTTTTTCCAATTTTTATTAAATTCGGCATACCTTCATTAGCCAACACATAAACAATATTATATTTATCAGTCATAATACATCCCTTTGTTATGATTATATTTTAATATACTTTGGGACTTGATTCAATCCCATTTTGCACAAAAATATGATTTTTTACTTATTAGGGTTTACATTTTATTATTCACCCTTTATAATGTATTTTACATAAACAAGGTAAAACAAATGAAAAAAATTGTATTTATGGTCTTTTTGGTCTTTAATACCCTGTGTGCAAATGCTCAGGACGGATTTACTTTTTCACAAAATATCAGTAAATTGAAAAATTTAGATTTACATAATAACGACACAGAGTTTACCCAAGAACAAAAGGAACAAAAACAAGTCAAAGTTTCTTTTTATAATACACTGTATAAAACCTGTATTGATAATGGCAAACAAAGAATTAAACAAAAACAACCACTTGATAACGAAACACTTTATATGCTTGAAAAAGTGTGTGATTGTTATACTTTGACTATGATGGACAAAGTTGACTGGAAAAAATTAAAAAATATGACAGGAAACGAAATTGATTCTTACCTGGCGACTTTCCATACAGAAGTAAAAGATGAATGTAGTGAAAGATTTAAAGATAGACCTGTTTATCAAGATAATAACACAAAAAGTACAACACCTGAAAATATAAAAAACAAAGTTGATAACATAACGGGAAAAATTTTAGCGGGAATAATTTTTTCTTTAATTTTTACCCTGATAGCATGGTTGATAAGTAAAGCCATTAAAACAGATAAATAAAATTGTAATAAATTTCATTTTTTAGTATGCGACAGGGTATTTTTATATTATAATAATATATATAATGGGACGATGTGTAAATTTTCAGTCGTCCCTTTTTTATTAAATTACCCGTTTGCGACAGTGTTTTTAAGTATTATAATCTATTCGCAGAAGCAGAGCATAGGTGGCGAAAATGAAAAAAATAATGTATGTAAAACAAAGTGGAAATCAGGTCAGTTTATATGATAGTTCCAATCGTGAATACTGTCGGGTTAATGGTAAATTGGTATCTTATACATCTGATTTTGTTATTACCGGTGGTGGAATGTTCAGCACCCATAACCACGTTTATGACGCATCAGGTAAATGGGTGCGTGATGTCCAAAAATAATAATTTATTATTCTTTTGGTCGTTTATACGGAATATTAAATAATTGTTCGGATGTAAATAACCTGAGTGAGTCAAAATGTTGGTGGTTATCAGTTAAAATTTCTTTACTGTTATACCCAGCAAGATTTTCAGGTGTTCGGTTTATGTTTTGCACATCTATTGCTCTGGACGGCATTTTGTGTAAGTGCATAATAATTTCACAAGCACGTTGTATTTGTTCCAATGTATGATTTGGTGCTGTTAAATGAATATGAAAATGACACACGTGTTTTTTACCCAGTTCGATTACACCACGAAAACGCAAGTGGTGCCTGTTCCAATGTAGCCCACCTAATATACGTTCAAGGTCCAATAAAATGGGGTGCAATATATCAAGTGCTTTATACATATCAGATGTTTCAGAAAAAAGTGGTAAACGAATACACAAATAATGTGTGGGGTTATTTTCGTTTAAAAAGTCAATCAGTTGTGGCAGTATTTTAAGATATTGTTGTTTTGTATAAAAAGTGTCTGTTATGAATTTTTTCATTTTATTATTCCTGTATGTTGTGCCCCCATAAAGTAATGTGTGTATTATTAAATTATGGGGTATATTAATTGTTGTAATGTATTGTTTTTATTATATTTTTATTTATTATTTTAATTATAGGTGTATTTGTCACTTGGGGTTCGTGCCCTTAAAAAAATATACCGATAATGCCCGACATTATTTTTCAAGACGTCTATTCATTAAGTCCATAATGTCCAATAATGTCGTTTACACACACCATCAAATACTTATCAGGTGTGATATTTATACGCACCGTAACGTAAAGGCGTTTTTTCACCATACCCGGGGTCAGATACCCCAAAAATAATCACTCCATAGGTTGATAAGACACAAAACGGTTAAAATGTGTCTTTTAATAAATTGGGTAAAATAGTGTCCTTTGGGTGCCAGAAATGGTTAACAGACCCTTAACAAGCACCCAACCTATTATAAATTATAAACGATTTACATGTACGCCTCGGTCAAGATTTAATTGCAAATCTCTATTTATGTACATTCCATCACGTAACCATTTCATCTGTTCTGGATTAGTGTGGGTGTATTCTGACCATAATTTTAATTCGTCTTGATTTGTTATATCAATTATAGATACATTTTCTTCAACCAAATGGATTTCTATTGTGGCCAAGTTCAATAATAAGTCCAACAAAACTATATTATTAAAATCTAGGAGTTGTAATTCTGGTACACCATTTAATACAACTGCAACACTTCGATTTCTATAATTTATAAAATTTACCATATCATAAAAAACCTTATCATCACAGTGGTCTTGCATCAAAAATGTTCTTAAAATTACCAGATCTTTATCACAACAATATTTTGAAGTTCTAAATAATTGTGGTGTTAAAATATCTACCCAGTCATCACAAACAGCTGGATTTTGGATTGCTAATATAACAGCATCAAAATATGTGTCCATATTTAATACCTCATGGTTATTGTTTTCGGTTTTTTTATTGTCATAATTATTAACCGAAAATGTTGATTGGAATCCAAAGGACATCGAAAAGGGCCAAATGTTAAAAAACGACAAAAATAACCATACTGATATTTTTTGGTTAAAACAGGTAGTTGGTTTGTTTTTGGATTTTATTTGGTTTGACCCAAAATAATGTCCTTTGGGGTTGATAAAAAATAGGTTCGGTTATGGGGCAAAATTTATCACCCCATATATATTAGAACTATTTTTTTTACGTTTTTAACGCTTGTTAGACTTTGTAAATGTCATTTTTTTGCATTTTTTTTGATTTTTATGGTATTATAATACCAAAAACCCAAAATTTGTTCACCTGTGAATAAATTTTCATAAAAACAATGGTCGATTGACCCTAAAAACCCGTTTACATCATCAAAAAAATGTTATATAATTCTTGACAAGAAAGTGTATGACAAAGTGTAATACATTTTAATTTAATTGGATATAGGAAATTACCAAAAAGGTTAGTTTTCTGGGGTCAAGTGGACAGATGGTATGTTCCCCTTTGCTCGCACCAAAATTTTAAAACCGTCCGAAAGGGCGGTTTTTGATTTTGTCGACAAAGGGGTGAGAACCCGAAGGGTTGCGAGGCGAGGTTATGAAATAACCGAAGTACTTTGCTCGCACCAAAATTTTAAAACCGTCCGAAAGGGCGGTTTTTAATTTTGAGGTTTTTGTTTGACAAAAAATATTGTTGTGTTATATTTGTTCTTGATAAATGGAGACGAATATGAGAAAAGTTAATATCAGTGATTCTGATTTACAACAGTTTTTAGATGTTTTTTTAAATGCACCTATGCATATTATGTTTAATACAACATACTACTGTGACAATATGTGCCCGCATTGCCATTATTCTTGTTCTCCACAGAATAATTTGAAAAAGTTTATGCCTGAACAAGATATTTATTCAATCTTGCAACGTTTGGCTGAATGTGAATTTAAAATATCGGGTGTTAATTTTTCTGGGGGTGAAATAACCGCTGTGGAAAGTGTTAATCCAGGATACATAAAACGCATTGCTTCTAAATCAATAGAATATGGATTTTTTACAAAAATTATGACAAATGGTTCGTTTATAAATAAACCGTATGCGGATAGGGTGTTGAATGATATTTCGGATTTGTACACAGGAACATGGAATTCGTTTGGTGTACAAATGTCTTTTGATAGATATCATAAAGACTGTGTTACAGATGCTCATAAATTCATAGATGCGTTGGATATTAAATTAGGTAAACCAAATCATTTTGTGCAAAGTTGGCAACATGTATCTTATCCATTTACATTATTTGGTTTTTTTCATGATCCAGATTTCCGTAATAACTTAAATGTTCAACCACGCAATCTTGATGTTTATAACGAATTAAATTGGGATTTAAATTCTGTGGGTCGTGCCAAGGAAAATAAATTACCAAATTGTCGTGATACAAAAACAGAATTTGAAGAATTGTGTGGTGATAATAAATTAGAGAAACTGGTATTTACGCCATTATTTCCATCTGAAAATGGCAAGGTATGGAAAATATTGATAACTTTTGATTGTAATGGAATTGTTCATTTGGCGGACGCACACAATCCAGATAATTTGTTAAAATTTGTGACAAAGTACAAAAGAACAAATGGCGAATATAAAACTATGTCAGAAATTCATGCTGAATTGGGGACAAAATTGATTGAATATGTGTATGGCAAGGCTAAATAAGGGATTTCTTGATGAGAACGTTTGATAACAAAGGCGTTTACGAGGCGCCTTTTAAATATGATCGTGATTTTAAGACAATGATACGTTATGATGGATGCGATGTTCCAGAACATTGTGGAAATTGGAATACGGCGGGACATATTATTCCGTATTCAGAAACTTTACAGACGTATATTAAACCATTAATACGTTCGGCAGGTTTGGGTGAGGATGGATTGCAATTCGAACGTGAATATATTGTCAGCAGTAAAAGGCGCGGATTATTATATCGTGGTGTGTACAATTTCTTGATGTTTTTGGGTGATATGCCATCGCGTTCGTGGTCTGGTAATGGATTAAGTTTTGGTGCACATTATCGTGTTAAAGATGCCAAGGAATTCGAAATCTTTCATGCAGAAATGCTGTATGATGATGGTGCGTATGGTGAAATAGAATTCAAGGTTGAATATTATGGCTCAACCGCTTTGAAATATCGTTATGGGTGGCGTTGTTGGGATGACAAAAAATTTGTGTATGACTTGGATTATGATGCGATGGAGGCAACCACAGATATATTTGGATTGTTGGAATCTGCGAAAACACGTTATAGGCCATCGAGTAATTTTTTTGATGTGGTATCTTATATGCAAATTCCAAGATTTATGCGTCCGCGGGGCAGTTTTCAAATTCCATTATTCCCTGGTGTTAATAGTGTTGCTTCACGAAAAGTTCGTCGTGTGTTAAACAAAATGAATTGGTTGACTGCATCATATGAATGGAAAAAATTTCAAAACACAAAATAAAAAACGCCTGAATAGGCGTTTTTTTATCTTTGATTACTTTCGCGGCTTATATATAAACCTGTATCTGTTAAAATCCAATCACACATATTTTTTTCCAGACATTGTTGTGCAGAAAAAACGTGATGTTCTGTTTTCATGCATTCTGCAATTTCTTTGTCTGTTAATTTTGTAAATTTTTTGTATGTGTTAACTTGATTTTGACGCAATTGTTTTTCGTTTTTCATTGCACGTTCTGCTTCGCCATTTGCGGACACATTAAAGGATGAATTACCATAGTGAACCAAATGGAACGCTGTTTGGTACATAATCCTAAAACCAGGTGTACCTTGGATTGCAATTTGACTGGCTGCGCTGGCTGCGCGACCTGTAACGGTTGTGCGAATTATTGCGCCTTTGCTGCGTGCGATGTTCAAAAACGTCATTATACTGTCCATATATGAACATTGACCACCACCAGAGTTTATAAATACATCTATGGTTGGTGCTGATTTGTTAATATCGTACGGACTGGTATTCGTTTTTGTGTCATTTTTGGTTGGGTGTGATTTAATATTATACACCATTTCAGCAAGATTGCCGATTAATTCTGCACATGTTTCTTGGTTTATCGTATCGTACAAAAATATTGAATTTTGTTTTACGTAATTTGCATTTATGTTTTTGTCTGACATGGGGCTACCTCTTGGTTGGTTTATTATATATAACACAAAAATATAAATTGTCAATATGTTTTACAGGCATTATATTGTTGAAATAATGTTTATATTTTGGCTATACTTTTACTGTGAAAGGGGATTGTTATGACGCAAATATTACCAGAAGTATATCTTGATTATTCTGATATTTTAATTAGACCAAAAATGGGTATAAACCTGAATTCTCGCAAGGATGTAAATTTGCAAAGATTATTTAAGTTCAAACACGGGCAAACACGTACGGGGTTGGGGGTGTTTAATGCAAATATGGCGACGGTTGGGAACTTTGTCGTGGCAAAGAAATTATTATGCAAAGGTATGTTTGCGACCATACATAAACATTATTCTGTGGATCAAATAGGGGCATTTATTCAAAGTGCAAAACAGGAAAATATTTCGCTGGATAATTTATTTATAACGATCGGGTTAAAAAATATAGATGACGAAATACAAAAATTAAAAGTTTTGGAATCAAAATATGGTTGGGTATCGCCCCGTAATATCTGTATTGATGCACCGAATTTTTATATTCAAAAGGCTTTGGATGCTTTGAAAAGGGTGCGTGCTGAATTCCCTGATGCGGTTATTATGGCTGGTAATATTGCGAGTAGTGATATTTGCCTGAAACTGTTAGATTATGCTGATATTATTAAATGTGGTATCGGCAGTGGGTCTGCATGTTTAACGCGCAAGCAAACTGGATGTGGAACGCCGATGGTGTCTTTGATTGTAGAGTGTGCTGATATCGCGCATTCTGTTGGTGGACATATTTGTGCGGATGGTGGTATTGTGGATATAGGTGATATATGCAAGGCATTTTGTCTAAATGCTGATTTTGTGATGGCAGGGGGAATTTTTGCTGGCACAGATGAAGCAGAAGGCGAAACGATAGAAAAATATTATGAAACACCTGAAATTATTGATGGTAAACATGTAATGCAAACAAAGTATTTCAAGGCTTATTATGGAATGTCTTCGGAATATGCAAATAACAAGTTTGCCGGTGGTATGTCTAATTATAAAACATCCGAAGGGCGCGAGTTATTAATTCCATACACTGGTGAGATAGATAAGATTTTGCAAGATATTACAGGTGGAATCGCGTCTTGTTGTACTTATATTGGTGCGGCATCGGTAAAACATATGTCAAAATGTGCCACGATTATTCAGGTGCACAACCAATTGAATAAAGTGTTTGAAAAGTATTCTGTATGATAGGAGAGGGCAAAAATGAATCACATTTTGGGTGAATTTTTTGGATATGCAAGTGGTGCATGTACAACTTTGGCTTTTTTACCCCAGGCGATAAAATCTATTGTAACGAAAAATGTGTCAGGGTTATCTTTGTATATGTATATCATAAACTGTATAGGTTTGGTGTTTTGGATGCTTTATGGTGTGTATTTACATTCTTTTCAAATGATATTGTTTAATGGTATTACCTTGGTGTTTAATCTTATCATTTTGTATATGATTATCACAGTGCCGCATAAAAAAAGAAAATAGTTAAAAAAACGCCCGTTCAGGCGTTTTTTTAATGTTTACGTTGGTTTATACCAAGCATCGTTACAATATGTGTTTTATGTTTAGATAAACATTGCTGGGCACGTATTTTTGTCAAACTACCTTTCCAATAGCGTTTAATTAATGTTTTGACATTGCGGTCTTTATCTAACATTTGTTTAATATATTTTGCATCCAAATGTGGTTGTGCCATTAATAATGCTTCCATAATTTTATACCAATCTCCTTGGTCATCAAAGTGACAATTAATCAATGCAGATTTTGTGCGTGGTGATAATCTGGCGAATAATGCACCGTTTTGATTAGAATCATTATTTTTGATAATGTTGATATATTCTATTGTTTCGGGTGATAATTTTTCGCGAGCTGGGAATTCCGTTGTCGCATCATTATTTGCGCTTATATACGCAAATTCCAAATCTGCATTTGGTAACGACATCAAATTCATTAACTTTAAAGCATGTTTGGATTCAACGCTTTTAATTAAATCTATGTAGTAATCATAAGGAATTTCTTTTAACAATTCTGGGTATGTTTCAATTAAATAGGATTGTGTTTTAGAATTGTGTATTAAAAAGTCAAATTCCTTCATATCTATTAATTGACGGGTGGTTTTTTTCATTAACTCACACCAGTCATATCTTTTTTCGAATCGCTTAGGATCAAGAATGCTTATGTTATGTATTTTGTCCCAAATAGTCGTGTTTTCAATGATGTGTTTAGGTTGTTTTGCTGCTAAACATTCTTGTACCATCAGCGAAGGTAAATAGTCAAACAAAAGATATTCATTGTACCAAGAATAATCGTTGTTTTCTTCTTTGGTTATATGATCAAATTCATGTTCTTGTATAAGGGTTTTTACGATTTCTTTTGCTGTATCTTCATCATGATCTCTGATGTATCTGAATAATTGATGGTATGTTGTGATAAATTTGAACTCTTTTTCCGCAATCAGTTGGTTTGCGATGTGTTGATATGTCGAGTCATATATTTTAGTATCCTTATCCATGGTCATTATATATTTGATTGTGTCCATGGTTAAATGTGGTGTGAATGCATATAAAAGATTAGAGATTCTGTCTGTTTTTTGGATATTATCTATAATTAGTTTATTCATCAGTGCGTCACTAACAGAAATATCGTACTTTTTGAATATTCCTGCAATCTCGTATATTCCTAAGACCTTGGTTAATATTACAGTTTTAACATCATCATTTATTAAATCCACATGTTGTACATCTTTGGCTGCTTTAATAATTGTTTCCAATGAAGATGCAGAATCTTGTGATAATAATTTGTTCACAATTTTGACCATATCTTTGGTGTCCGCTTTGTCCTTGTATAGATAAAAAGTTGATGGATTGCAGATAATTGATAATAATTGTATTTTATTTAAACTCATGATTACATCCTTATGGTTGTCGTAGTATGATTTATATCTTGATATATTAATACAATAAAAAACTTTGTCAATATTTTTGTTAATGTGTTTGCAAATAATTACTGGACATTCGAAATATTTCTGATAATAATGTTTCTTGTGTTGGATGAATGAGATGAAATTGAGTATAAAAAAATTTTATATGTAAATGGTGCGACCAGAGATTAACTGCGGACGCACCTTTTCTGCGTCCGTTTTTTAATAAATACAAAAAGGAAAAAAAATGGCAGAGAACCAAACTATATCAACAAATGAATTAGAAGCAAGGCTGCAAAAGGCTGAAAATATTCGCGCACGTGATGGTGTTGTATGGAAAGATAAATTTGAACGTTCCCATAAAATAGCCGAAGCACGCGAATTAGCGGATGGTGCGACTGTTACGTTATGTGGTCGTATTACGGCTTTGCGCTGGTTGGGTAAATTGATGTTTGGTCGTATTTATGATATCGAAGGTGAAATCCAGTTTTCTATGTCACGTGAAGAAATTGGCGAAGAAGATTATAAATTTATGAAGGCTAATGTCGATATGGGCGATTTTATCGGTATTACTGGTGTTTTGTATCATACCACCGCAGGGGAATTGACGGTCAAAGTTTCGAAATATGATATTTTATCCAAGGCACTGCGTCCTTTGCCAGAAAAGTTCCATGGATTGACTGATATGGAAACGCGTTACCGTCAACGTTATTTGGATATTGTGTCAAATGCAGATTCCAGAAACGCGTTGTATGGTCGTTTCAAATTGACGCAAAATTTACGTGATTTTATGAATAGACACGGATTTTTGGAAATTGAAACGCCAATTATGCAAAATATTGCGTCTGGCGCGGCAGCAAAGCCATTCACAACCCATCATAATGCACTAAATGCAGACTTCCAATTACGTATTTCGCCAGAATTGTTCTTGAAAATGGCGATTGGTGCCGGATTTGACAGGGTTTACGAGGTCGCCAAAGATTTCCGTAACGAAGGTATGGATGCAATGCATTTGCAAGAATTTACTATGATTGAATGGTATGCGGCATATTGGGATTACAAGAAAAATATTCAATTTACGTGGGATATGGTCCAGGAATTGATACTCAAAGCGCGCGGCACTTTGCAGATTGAATATCAAGGAACCAAGTTAGATTTCAGCAAGTACGAAATGATTGACTATACCGCCAAAATGAACGAATTGTTTGGTTGCAATATTTTGGACTTTGATGACGTTAATGTATTGCGTCAAAAGTTAGTGGATGAAGGTATGTTCCCAATGTCTGAATTGGAAGATTTGAATTCTTTGGCAACTTTGGTTGATTATGTGTACAAGCGCAAGATTCGTGTGAATATTGTTCAACCAACTTTCTTGTATAACTATCCAACATATATGGTGCCACTGGCGCGTCGTAGTGATGAAGATGTTCGCCGTTTAGATATGTACCAGTTATTGGTTTGTGGTGGTGAATTGTGCAAAGGATATTCAGAGTTGGTAAATCCAATTCAACAGGCCAAGGCATTCGAAGACCAGGCACGTGATATTGCCAATGGTGAAGAAGAAGCGTTTAATCCTGATAACGACTTTGTTCGTGCTATGGAACATGGTTTTCCACCTATTTCTGGGGTTGGAATGGGTATCGACAGATTGGCTTTGATTGTATATGATCAGCCAACTTTGCGTGATGTTGTGTTGTTCCCAATTATGAAATAATAGGGGGAATATATGAATCAATCGTTACCTGATGCATTGAAACGTACATTAAATCACGATGCTGAAAATTTGGCGGTGATTGATGACGCGTTGGCCCAGGGACGTATAAATGACGAAGCCGCAGAATATCTCAGGTTGGTTTATTCCAATGGAATGGATTGGTTTCGTGAGGTTTTCCATTTTTTGGGTAAATGTTTGGGGGCGCCCAAGGCCGCGGTCGTGCCATATGACAGAAATACGAATTCTGGAATTGATGTAAAAATGAAAATTGCGGATATTAATCCGCTGGAATCGTATTTGGTTCAGCATCGTTTGGATGCAGATCCTATGCGAAATCAATTTTTTACTTCGCATGAAAAATGCCAGATTGATTTGTCGGTATCATCCATTGTAACTGTTATTGTTGGTGCACAAAAAGATATTCATCGTGCATTAGATAAAATTACCGGAAAGTATTATACGGAATTTTTAAATTCTGTGTTGGATGTTGTTAAAACCACACTGGAACCAAAAATGGATATGCAGATAATATCCAATATAGAAACGAAAATCCGGGAACAATTTGCCGCAAAATATATAACTAATGCGGCGGCGGTTGTGTTAGATTTGGTTGATGATATAGATAAAAAATTGGCTGTGGATTTGGTTCGTAATTTAGATAAAATTAGGAAGCCACATGTTCGTTTATGTGATGTTTGGCGTATGAAATGTTTGTTCGATTTAATTCCCCAGGCACGAACTTTTATAGAAAGAATGCAAGAATTGATGCCAGAAAGAATTTTGGATGTGCGGGATAAGTTTTATGATATTAAAAATCCCCGGAATTACAGGGATGCAAAAATTATTGTAAATATTGGCAAGGATGGCGCTGTGGTGCCAATGGAGATTATTTGCCAGGTTCGCAAGTTTTTCGAGGCGGAAATAAAAACACATACAAATTATGAATCTATCCGTATGTCTGGTAAAAATGGTGATGCTGATAAAGAGCAAGAATCGTCTGAATATATGGAAGACGGTGTTCAACAATATAATTTGATGATTGTAGAATGTTTGAACGATTTATTTGAAAGGGTGGGGTGGAATATTTTATATTCACGTGATCATGATATTTCTATGTTCGAAGGTTTTCCAAAAGATTGTAAATTGTATTATCCGCAACGGGTTATGGAATCTATTCGTGCAAAATTAATATTGGCCGTGGAAAATGAAATCTTTCATATGCGTGAAGTGCCGGCTAAATTAACCAAGGAACAAATAAATCAAATTTATTTGTTTATGGCGCGATTTGTGCTGGTTGCGGCGATGCCTTATTTGAAAAGAAATTGGTCCGTGCCGCGGGATACGGACGCCGGTGAATTATTTGATTTTGTTATGAAAGAAGTGCAAAGGTATTACAAAAAATAATTTTGTATTAGAATTAAAACCTTGTTCTATTTGCTTGCTTTGATTTAAAAAAATATGTACTATGGAATTAGGTTCTGGGTGAACATTAATCAGAACCATAACAAGCATAAGGAAAGGATTGATTATGCGACAAGGAAAGGTTAAATGGTACAACGGTAAAAAATGTTTCGGCTTTATTAGTCCAGACACCCCAAATGAAGATGGTAATACGGATGATGTTTTTGTTCATTCCAGTGCTTTAAAGGCGGCAGATATTCGTTTCTTAAATGAAAACGATGTTGTTGAATTTGAAGAAGAACCACGTAATGGCAAATTGTCTGTAACAACAATTAAACTTATTCAACGTGACGAAGAATCTGCTCGCAGATTCCAAGAACGCAGGGCAGAACGTCGTAGGGCACGTGAAGACAGAAAATCACGTGAAGAACACGAAGAAAAACGTCACGGTTTTGCATTCTGGAAAAAATAATTATTTTTTGATTAATAAATGATTAACCGCCCACTGTGGCGGTTTTTCTGTATTTAATATCTTGATTTTTTGGATGATTTAGGCTACACTGGGTATAACAAAAAGGAGTAAAAATGTTAACAGTATTAATTGTTTTAGGGGTAATTGTTTTGTATATCGTATTCGTTTATAACGGCTTGATTGCGCGTCGTAATCAGTGCAAAGAGGCTTGGGCAACGATTGATACACAATTAAAGCGTCGTTACGATTTGATTCCTAATTTGCTGGAATCTGTCAAGGGTGCGGCAAAACATGAAAAAGAAACATTGAATGCTGTTATTGCGGCACGTAATACAGCTATGGCGGCGACCGGGGCGGCAGATAAAAGTGTTGCTGAAAATGCTTTGTCTGGGGCGTTGAAAAATATTTTTGCCTTGGCAGAAAGTTATCCAAATTTGAAAGCCAATGAAAATTTCTTGGAATTGCAACGGGAATTGGCAGATACAGAAACAAAAATTCAGGCCACACGTCAATTCTATAATACAGTGGTTATGGGGTTGAATACGGCTGTGGAACAATTTCCAACAAATTTGATTGCGAATATGTTTGGTATTAAACAGGAAAAATTGTTTGAAATTGATGATACCGAACGCAAGGCGCCGCAGGTAAAGTTTTAATAAGAAAAAACTTGATTTTCTGGTAAAATTAATTTAATATATGCACCGCTGGGTAATCAGAACTGATTAAACTGCGGTGCTTTTTGGTCCCGTATGCGATAAGGATTCTGTTAAATATCTGGCACCGAAAAAACCAAAAAAAAGGATAAAATTATGGCAAGAGCTGGTGCAAAACGTAGCACACGTAAATTGAAAATCGCTCGTTCTTTGGGCGTAAATTTGTGGGGTCAGGCAAAATCTCCATTTAATAAACGTAAATATAAACCTGGTCAACATGGGCCAACATCCCGTGGTGGTAATAATTCTGCTTATGCACAACAGATGCGTGCAAAACAGACATTAAAGGGTTATTATGGTAATATTGGTGAAAAAAAGTTCCATGCATATTATGCCGAGGCTGACAATATGAAGGGTGACACACCTGAAAACTTGATCGGTTTGTTGGAACGCCGTTTGGATGCTGTTGTATATCGTGCAAAATTGGCACCAACAGTATTCTCTTCACGTCAATTGATTAACCATGGTCATATCATGGTCAATGGCAAACGTGTTAAAATTCCATCATATCGTGTAAATCCGGGTGATGTTATTACCGTTAGCGAAAAAGCAAAACAAATGCCATTGGTTGTGTTGGCTTTGGAATCTGGTGAACGTAACTTCTGTGATTATGTGAATGTGGATAGCGCAAACTTTACTGCGACATTTGTTCGCGTACCTGAATTTGCAGATGTTCCATATCCTGTACAAATGTCACCAGAATTGGTCGTCGAATTCTATTCACGTTAATAATTTAGTGTAATTTATTAAAATAACCCGCTGATTTCAGCGGGTTGTTTTAATTATCGTTCGGGTCGCTTTTTGCAAATGGATGCGCGTTTGCGTATATATTATTTATTTCGGTCATATTTACTTTGGTATACAATTGGGTAGTGGACAGGGATGAATGACCTAATAATTCTTGTAAACTACGTAAGTCAGCACCACCAGATAGTAATACCGTTGCAAATGTATGTCGCAGGGCATGTGGGGTTACGTAATCTGGTAATTGTAAATATGCACGTAGTTTTTCAACGGTTTTTTCGGCCATGCGTGCAGACATAGGGAGCCCGCGAACACTGCGAAACAGTGGTTTTGTTTGGTCGCTGGTGTATGGGCATATTTCTATATATTTTGCAATTGCATTATGCACAGCGGGTAGTACAGGAACAATTCTTTCCTTATTCCCTTTGCCGATTATACGTAATGTGTCTGGATGATTTTTTACGTCGCCCAGTTTTAATGACAAGGCTTCGGAAATACGCAGACCGCATCCAAAAAGTAATGTCACTAATGCCCAATCACGTGCGGCAATCCATGGATGGTTTTCGTCCAAAGCCTTGATGGCTGATTTCATATCGGCAACATCTGTGGTTTCGATTGCTTTGGATAATTTTCGTGGCACCTTGGGGGATGATATTAGTGTGATGGCCTCGTTTTGAATGTCGTATTTTTTTGCAATAAATTTATAAAAACCACGTAGTGACGATAATGCGCGTGCGGTTGATTTGTGTTCCAGTTTACGTCGTGCCCGATCGGCCAGCCATGCGCGAAAACAAAATGTATCGACTTTACCCAGGTCGTTTTTTTGTAATTCGGTGTTTGCCCAACGTGTGTAAAAAGATAAAAAGTCGTGTATATCCATCTCATAGGCGATGGCCGTATGTTTGGAATAATTTTTTGTATTCAGCAAGTAATCTATAAAATCGGCGACAATTTCTTGCATAATTACCTTATTTCAAATGTGGCAGTGACACGGACTGAAACATTTGTATCTTTGTTTGTTAGTGTGCCAAATGCGCCGGCACCTGTATCCATAGTTTCCACGGCTTTTGCAGCCATTAATCTGTAATTTGCGGTTGGGTTATAGTCGTATGTTGCGTCACCGTATGATACAGACAGCAGTTTTCCAACAGTACGATTATCGCCAGCAACCAAAGCTGTGGCGCGTTCTTTTGCGTTTTTAACGGCTTCGCCTAGGCATTTTTCCATAATCGGTTGTAATGTTTCAGCGCTGGTAAACATTTGTAAGTTTCCAACATAGATATTTGGTTGACCAGCAAATTGATTTAATACCTGTTCTATTGTGTCCATATCTTTTGCGGAGACTTCTACTGCGATTGTTGTTTCGGTACCTAAAACCACAGATTTTTGAGTTGTGTGATTCCATTCGGTTTTTTCGTAAGAGTTGAATTCCGTTGTTTGAGATTTTACATCCAAAGTTGCCAAAAAGCCATTGATTTCACTAATTATTCTGGTTGCGTCACGCATTGATGTTAATGCGTTTTTATCCAATGTTGTAACCCTTAATGTAATCGCGGTCCTGTCGCGTGGTGCGGTTGTCAAGCATTCACCATTGGTGGATACTGTTTTTGGTGTATCCGGGCTGAGATAACTGTACCCGATGATGACTAAAATTGCACATACAATCCAAGTTGTTGCTTTCATAATTTTTCTCTCCCTCTTGTTTTATGTTTTTTATTATCCCAACATAGCGTGTTTAACACGTTCAATTGTTTTATTGGCGATATCACGCGCCCGGGCGGCACCGTCGGCCAAGATTTTATCCAGTTCGTCAGTGTGTGACATCAAATATTCGTATTTTTTGCGTGGTTCAGCTAAATAAGAGTTAATTGCTTCGAACAACATTTTTTTTGCATCGCCGTAACCAATTTTGCCGTTTTCAAACAAATTGCGCATATTTGCGATATCTGCATCTGTTGCAAAATGTTTGTATAACAAATAGATTGTAGATTCATCAGGATTTTTTGGTTCGTTTGGTAATTTGCTGTCTGTGATGATACGCATAATTTTCTTTTTTAATTCATTTTCTGGGGCAAATAATGGAATTGTATTATCATAAGATTTGCTCATTTTACGACCGTCTAGTCCAGGTATCAAACCAATGTCGCGCCCAATCTGTGGCTCTGGTAACCGGAACACATTGCCGTATGTTCTGTTAAAGTATTCGGCGATGTCACGGGCGAATTCGACATGTTGTTTTTGGTCGGCGCCAACTGGTACAATGTCGGTGTTGTATAATAAAATATCCGCACTCATTAAAATAGGATATGTGTATAAACCCATATTAACACCATTGTCTGGGTCGTCGCCCGATGCGGCATTTTTTTCCAAAATTGCCTTGTAAGAATGTGCGCGGTTCATTAAACCTTTGGGGGTGACATTCATTAAAAATGTATTTAATTTATAAATGGCATCAACATCAGATTGGCGAAATAAAATTGCGTTGTCCATATTTAATCCCATCGCCAGTATAAATGCCGCGGCTTCGTATGTATGCTGTTTCACTATTTTTGGGTCATGGACAGAATTCAATGCATGCAAATCAGCAATAAAAGCAACGGTTTTGTGTGTATTAGACATTTCGATTAGTGATTTATATGCCCCAAGATAGTTGCCAATATGAGGAATACCGGTCGGCTTGATTCCTGTTAAAATGATTTTGTTATCCGCCATATTAAATACCTTTTATTATCTTTATCATTCTATCATTTTTTTCCAGAATTGCAAGGGTTGGCACAAAAAAATGCCCCGTGCCGGGGCATTGTTAATAAATACAATTTATTTCAATACAAAATGAACGCTGTATTGTGGTTTTTTTTCTGCCCCCAGGGATGCACGTACAACTTTGTTTGATGCGGTTTGTACAGTACGTACCAGGTTGTTTTTGTCTTTGCGTTCTGTTTTTGTTAAACCATCAATTGCCTTGGTAATTTCAATTTGAATTTGACGTTTCATAAACCCTGTATCATCACTTTCAAATATACCAGCGCTGGAAACCTCTGGTGTGCCTTTCAAGAAACCTTTTTTATCGATTGGCAAAGTTACAAATACGGCACCATTCATCGCGATTTTTTTACGATTTTTGTAAACTTGGTCGTCGGCACTGCGTTCTGTTTCGCCTTCCATCACGACGAAACGCGTTTCGATTGTTTCGGCAACATATGCTTCTGCGCCATCGCTTAATGCGATCATTTCGCCATTATGCACAACCATCATTTGTTTTGCACCACCGCGTTCCATTGCCATTTTGCCGTTTAACATTTCGTTTATATAGTCGCCGTGCATTGGAATCGAAATCTGGGGGTGGACCATATCATAAAAACGTTCAAATTCAGGACGGCCAGCATGACCAGATGCATGGATGTGGTCAGTATCGAATATTGTATGTGTTTTGATACCCATGCGCGCCAGTTTGTTATATAATGTCGATACATCTTGTTCGCGTCCTGGAATAATAATTGCACTGAATACGACGGTGTCGGTTGGCATCAGTTTTAACTCCTTGACGTTTCCATGACACAGGCGTGTTAACATAGCAAATTTTTCGCCTTGGGATCCGGTCAAGAATATAGCCTGTTTTTCAGCGGGCAAATCTTTGATATCACGATGCAGGTAAATATCGCCAGAGTCTAAATAGTTAAATTCAATACCAATTTCACGAAATTCGGGCAGGCCGACAAAAGGTACTGGGTTTGGATTTGTACGTTCTTTGATTGCGGCAATACGTCCCGCGGCATGTGCAGCCTCGGCGAACATTTTTAACCGTGCGATACTGCGTGAATAACCGGTTACAAATACGCGCCCAGGGGCACTTTTCATAATTTCTGTTAATGTATCGCGGACCTGGGTTTCGGTTGTTTGTACCGTTTGACGTGATGCAGATGTCGAATCGCAAACGCATGCCAATAATTTTGGGTCTGAGCCAATTTCATGTAAACGTGCGTAATCTGTGCCAGGTTCAATTGGGTTGTCATCGTTGAATGTCCAGTCACCCGTGTGTAAAATTTTGCCGGCTGGGGTTTTTATGATTAACATTTGCGCCTCGGGCACGGAATGTGATACGTGGAACGTTTCAACTGTAAACGGATCTAAATCCAGTGTTGCGCCCGCAGCATCAAATTCGATAATATCGCGTGCCGGGTCATAGTCTAATTCGATTCCATTAAATGTTTGACGTAAAATTTCCGCAGGAAAACGTGTACAATAAATTGGTTTCCTAAATTTTGGCCAAATAAATTTTAATGCACCGATATGATCTTCGTGACCATGCGTTATAACAAATGCAACAACGTCTTTTTTGTGTTTTTCAAGCCATGTTGTGTCGCAATATTGTACGTCACCAGCACCGATTTCTTCTTCTAAAAAACCCATGCCGCAATCGACAATTAAATATTTGCCTTTGTATTTATAAACGTACATATTCTGGCCGACATGTTCCAATCCGCCCAATGCCATAAAATACATTTTTTCATCATTTAAATCAGATTCATGGGCAGGTTTGTCCGGAATTGGTTTTATAATATCTTCCAATTCTGGGTTAGTTTTTTTTGTTGTCTTTTTTTCTTTTGTTGCGGTTTTTTTAGCAGCCGCAGTTTTCTTATGCAATAATACCATTTAATATTCCTTATATCCTACATATTTATCACTATAAATTTTAGTGTTTTTGATATTAAAATCAAGAGTTTTATAATTTTACACCGTATTTACCACGGTTTATTGGACGATATGATAATGCTTCTATCAAATCATCTATAATTATGTTGTCGCGGTTTGCCAGATCAGCAATTGTTCTGGCAATACGTTTTATACGATTGTATCCGCGTGCCGACAAACCAACTTTTTCTGCGGCTGTATTTAAAAAATCTGTCATTTCTGGTGTTAGTTGAACAACGTTGTCTAATGTTGTGCCGTCCAGCATAGCATTGACACAGCCTTGGCGGGCGATTTGACGATTGCGTGCGGATATTACACGTGCGCGAATTTGTGCGCTGGTTTCTGTTGGGGTTGTGTTATCCCGTTTCATTTCCCATGGGTTTACTGCATCCACATCAACGTGCAAATCAATTCTGTCGAGCAGGGGCCCCGATATTTTATTTTGGTATGCTTCGGCACAACGAGGGGCACGTGTGCAAGATAACGCAGCGTTACCTAAATGTCCACATGGACAAGGATTCATTGCTGCAATTAATTGGAAATTTGCGGGGTATGTCGCGTTATGGCGTGCGCGCGAGATCATAATTTTACCAGATTCCATCGGTTGACGTAATATTTCCAATGTTGAACGATTGAATTCTGGTAATTCATCCAAGAACAGCACACCATTGTGTGCCAATGATATTTCGCCAGGACGCGCATCAGAACCGCCCCCAGCGAGTGATACAGGACTGGCTGTATGATGGACGGCGCGAAATGGTCGTGTTGTGATTAAACCGCGACCAGATAATTGTCCGGCAATAGAGTAAATAACAGATGTTTCCAAAATTTCATCGGGTGTCATATCTGGTAAAATTCCAGGCAGTCGTGATGCCAGCATTGTTTTGCCAGATCCCGGTGGCCCAACCATTAACATCGCATGTCCGCCAGCCGCCGCAATTTCTAATGCGCGTTTTGCAGCCTGTTGACCATAAACTTCGGCCATATCGCCAATTTTTGAATCTTGTGTTGGTGTTATGACAGAATTTTCTGGGAATTCGATTTCTTTAATCCCTTTGAAATGATTAATTAAATCCAAGACATGTTTGGGCGCCAAAATATTTTGAATATTGGACAGTTTTGCTTCGGCGCCTTGGGGAGATGGACATATAATTCCCAAATTTTGTTGTTTTGCCCAGACACTTGCAGGTAATACACCGTCTGTTTTTAGAATTGTACCGTCCAAGCTGACTTCGCCCATTATTACGTATTGCGAAAGTTTATCTTGGGGTAATATATCCAATGCGCATAAAATTCCGCATAGTATCGGTAAATCAAAATGCGAACCAGATTTTTCAACATCCGCAGGTGATAGGTTAACGGTTAACCTGCGTGGCGGCAAAGATACGTTTAATGCGTTCAGTGCGTTGCGGACACGTTCCGCAGATTCTTTGACGGCGCGGTCGGCCAATCCAATAATACTGAATTCTGGTTTTGCCAGTCCGCTGGATAATTGCACCTGGACATCTATTTTTGTTGCTGATACGCCGTTAAAAATAATTGAATTTAATGAAATCATATGCTCATTATAAACTTGCTTTGTTTGTTTTCAAGTTATAAAATACCACAGTCAAATAAAAAAGATAAGGATACAAGGAAATGCCTATTAAAAACCCAAATGCTGTTCGTGAATGGTTTAATACCATATTTTATGGTGCGTTAATTGCAATTATATTTCGCAGTTTTTTGCTGGAACCATTTAATATTCCGTCTGGTTCAATGATACCCACATTGAATGTTGGTGACCATATTTTTGTGGAAAAATGGACATACGGATATTCTCGGTATTCATTTCCTTTTGGATCTTGGCATTTATGGGATGGACGCTTTTTGGCGACCGAGCCAGAGGTTGGCGATGTTGTCGTATTTCGTAATCCTGTGAATGAATCTCAAGATTTTGTAAAGCGTTTGATAGGGTTGCCTGGTGACAAGATTCAGGTAAAAGCGGGGCGTTTGTACATAAATGGCAAAATGGTTGCGCGTGAAAATCCGCGTCGTTATATTGTTGCTGTGTTACCAAAATCAATTCGTGGTGTTGGTTTTTATAGGGAAAATATGGCGATCAAGGGTAATAAAATTTGGATAGATAATGAACCTGCTGATTTTAACTATACAATTGAATATAAGTCAGATTCTTTCTGTAAAATGGTGCCGGGTGCATGTGATGTGTTCGAGGCCACAGAATACACGGAAACTTTGCCGAATGGTGTTCAGCATAGTATTATAGAAATGGTTGATAATGCTTACTATGATAATACCCCAGAATTCGAAGTTCCCGAAGGTCATTATTTCTTTATGGGCGATAATCGTGATAACAGTTCGGATAGTCGTGCTGAAATTGGTGCTGTGCCACGTGATAATGTGTTGGGTAAAGTTTGGTTTATTTGGTATTCGCATAATTACTATGCGCCTATGGTGATGTTATGGACGTGGGGTAATAAAATGCGTTGGGATAGAATTGGAACGGGAATTAAATAATATGCAAGTATTAGGATATAATTTTAAAAACGAAAAGTTGTTAGAACTGGCATTGACACAGAGTGGGGCGGATTCTGTGCATAATAATGAACGTTTGGAATTTATTGGCGACAGGGTGTTGGGGTTGTCTGTGGCGGCGCTGTTGTATGAAATGTTTCCAAATGAAGCCGAAGGTGAATTGGCGCGTCGACATGCAACATTGGTTTCAACACAAACATTGGCGTCTGTGGCCCAAGAAATTGGGTTAGAATCGCATATACGTCATGGGCATATGACGGCTGGTCGTATTCAACATGTGTTGGCTGATACGATGGAGGCTGTGTTCGGTGCGATTTATTTAGAATCAGGGTTTGATGTTGCGCGTGATATAATTGTTGCGCGTTGGCGTGACTTGGCGGCGGCAGAAATTGTTGCACCAAAAGATGCCAAAACGGCTTTACAAGAATTTGTGCAAAGAAATCATACTGGGGAATTGCCTGTATATGAATATTTGCCACAAACAGGACCTTCGCATAATCCGGTGTTTAATGTGTCTGTGACTGCGCTGGGACATGTTGCCACGGGCTCTGGGTCATCAAAAAAGGAGGCATCCACGGCTGCGGCTGCGGAATTGTTGAAAATTCTTGCAATTTAAGGTTTTTAAATATAATATTCAATTAACTTAAAATCAAAGGAATAAAAATGTTTTCTATTTTATTGGTATTGTTGATAATTGTCGCTGTATTTATGATTGGTATCATTTTATTACAAAAATCCGAAGGTTCTGGTATGTCTGGATCATCGGCGGCATCTATGTTTGGTGGTGCACTGACGGGATCTGCGGCGGGTAACTTTTTGACGCGTGCAACGGCATGGTTAGCGACTATATTTTTTGTATTGTGTGCTTTATTGGCATTGGTGTCTGCCAAGACAAACATCAAAAATCCAGACAGCGGTTTGCGTCAGGAATTAATTAATGAAGAGGCCAAGATAACAAAACAATCATTGACGCCCGAAGGTGAACAACAGGCTGCAAAGACAGAACAAGATGTTATAGACGACTTGGTTAATAAAAAGAAATAAAAAAAGCCCCAAAAATGGGGCGTTTTTATTTTGATTTTTTGCTGGAACGTTTGGCGCCTGGTGTATATGCTTTGTATTCACGATACAATAATTCACAGCAAGTATATGCGATTAATGCGGATAAAGCTGTGATTAAACCGGCCAACAATCCATCAGAAAATATTGCAAACAAAATAATTGCAGCAACCAAGACGATGGTCAGTCCCAGGTTTTTTGCCAAAACGGCAATCAGTTTTTTTATTGCTTCCATGTTTATCCCCTTTGTTTGGTTGTTTATATTATATCATATTTCACTGGTTTAAACAAAATAAAAATGACCGTGAAATATCACGGTCATTCTAAGGAGATACTTAACATGAACAAAAAACAATTATAAAATTACTTGTCCGCCAATACGTGCAGTACTTGGTACCGGGCCAAAGCTGGAACGTGGGCTGACGTATATGTTGCCACGTACTGTGAAATCGCCACAGAATTGTAACAAATTGACATCACGTAAAATCAAATGTCCATCAATTACAATATTGCAAGGCAATGTGTATTTGCGTAAATCTTGGATATACAAATTACCGCGAACATGTGCACCATTTGGTAAAACACTGGTCATATCGTGATTATCAATAATTGTATCGCCCAAAATATTTTTATCATGAACGACAACAACTTGTTTGATAGCCACAGGGTTTTGTTCAACTTTGGCAACCTGGATAGGTTCTGCGGTTGGTTTGTTTGTGATAGGATTACGTTTAATTGGTAATGCTGTTGGTTTGCGTGGTGTCACAGTGCGTGCTTTGACCACAGGTTTTGGTTGTTCAACTTCTTGGACAACAGGTTGTTGAATGATTTCAGCATCACTTGCATTTGCGCTTTTACGTAAATCAATGATTAATAAAGTAAATAATACGATGATTGAAATTAATAATGCCAGGTTTAATAAAGCAACCAGATTAATTCCAGCAATCCAGTTCCAAACCCAACAAAGACAAGCCCAAATCTTTTTAAAAGGCCAACATATAACATTCCATATGCGTTTCCAAACGCTTACGTTTTTCTTTGTGTTTTTTGTGTTTCTTACCATTTTTATCCCCTTTATTTTAAGGTTGTTTGTTTGTAATATAGTATAAAAAATTAATTTGTCAAGTTTTTATTCGTGGGTGTGTTTTTTTATGGGAAATGTAGCCGATAAATTTTTTTGTGTGTTTTTTTCTTGATTTTTGAGTTTTTTAATATAAAATGTAGGGGTATTTGCGCCCATGGCTCAATTGGATAGAGCATTTGACTACGGATCAAAAGGTTGAGGGTTCGAATCCTTCTGGGCGCGCCATAAATTCAAAACACCGCTATATGCGGTGTTTTTAATTTATTATGTGTCCAGATTGGTCAAGAATCACTTTGGCAACTTTGTTGCCGGTTGGGTTCGAAAACGAGTAGATTTTGCAAATAACTATGCAGCAAAATCGTCACGGTTTGCCCGCAGCCGGCACAAATTTATGTGCCGTGCGAGGGAATCCTTCTGGGCGCGCCAGGATTCAAAACACCGCATATGGCGGTGTTTTTTATTTATTATGTGTCCAGATTGGTCAAGAATCACTTTGGCAACTTTGTTGCCGGTTGGGTTCGAAAACGAGTAGATTATGTGTTTATGTCAATTTATTGTATATTGTATTCCATGTGTTTTTATGGTAAAATAACATGAAAAGATTGTAGCGGGAAATTGATGAAAAAATTGGCGTTATTTAGTGTAACGCAATTTTGATAAATCGCGTTTTCCTGCGTGGAAAGATGACGAGGGTAATTTTAATACAGCGCGTTTGGTATCTGATTCAGTGGCGAGTGTAGTGTTGGGTACCGCCAGTGGTGTTATCACCAGTCAAATTATTAAAAAGAATCAAATTGAAAATGGTTTGGAAAAATTAAAGTGCACAATCAATGGTCAAAATGTCGCAAGTTTTGGCGATGAATTCATTGTTGGTTATACAGAACAAAGGTTTAAATAGTATAATATAATATTTTATAAATCTGTTTATAATTATGCTTGCACGAATCGTTTAAAATATACAATATAGCCTTGTTATATAAAACATAACAAGGGAGAAAAAAACAGTGATTATCGGAATAGGAATCGATTTGGTTGAATGTGGCCGCTTTTTAGATTGGTCTGCATTTAAAAAACAACGTATTTTCACGAAAAACGAACTTGAATATGCTGATAATGATAATGCGAATGCTGAAAAACATTTGGCTAATTTCTGGGCCGCGCGTGAGGCTTGTTTAAAGGCATTGAATACTGGGTTCGGCGATAATATCAGTTTTTCTGATGTTTCTGTGATTCATAATGATGCTGGTTGTCCTGAATTGTTGTTGAATGGTGGTGCCAAGGCGGTTTTAAAAGAAGTGGCAAATGGACAAAAGGTAAATTTACATTTATCTATTACAGACCAGGCTGATTATTCTGCGGCTATGGTTATTATCGAAACGATTGATAAATAAGTGCATTGTGATTTAAAAAAAACGCCAAAGATTTGGCGTTTTTTATTATTATATTTATTCACCTTTTTAGAACATTGGTGGGAAACAATCGCCGCCATCGTCTGGACAACAATTAAATCCATTTTCGCCCATATCTGTGTATGTTTCGCCGGTGCAACAACCATTCACATCAGGTGCCGATCCATCATTGCATAGACTGTTTTTTGTGTCGTCAGCGGTGTTTTCCGAAACAAATACATCCTGGGTGGTTACGTTATATTCCGGTTTGTTCACCACTGTTGCCTTGGGGGCTGGGACCGCGGATACAGGTTGTTCATCGGTATCGGTGTCGGTGGACGTTTCTTCTGGGGCGGTTACATCATTATCTGGTTCGGTATCTGGTTGTTCAACTTTTGCCGTCACAGTTGGTTGTGGTTCCGCCTTTTCTTTATTAGCCAATTGTGTCACTTTGTTAAGTGAATTTTCAGCGATACTGGTGATAGAAACAGTTTCGGCATTGTCATCACCATCCCCAACAAAAGGATTGTAATTTTCGTCGTTTTCATCGTCAGTATAATCTGGGGTTGGTTGTTGTGGTGTATCTTGCTTTTGTGTGCTGGTTTCTTCGGCAACCAATACCGGTACAATATCGTTGGATACATTAGAACGTTGGTATAACCACAATGTAAATACAGATAAACCAATCAGCACCAACAGCAATACATAATACAACAAATTAGGTTTGTGTTGTTTGTTTTCATCCTGTTTAACATTTGCCATAATTGGCGATGCTGTTGGGGGTACAGGCCTGACCAAATTATCAGTCATATTTGGCGCAGGTGCGTTTACCGGTTGTTCAGTCACAGATGTTACATTTATACCAGTGTCTGGTTCATTTGATTGTGTTGGTATATCATTATCGATATTTTCAACGACAGATGGTTCTAATTCTTGTTCGTTTGTTGATAATGTGTCATCTGGGATTGGCATAGTTTCTGATTCGTGAATTTCTTCGTCATCAATACGCTTCAAAGAATCTAACATTGAATCAGCACCTTGTTCTGGGGTTGAGTAATCTACACCCGAATCTGTGCCACCAGTAAATGCATCGTCCAATTTAACGTCGGTGTCACCTTCGCCGTAAACATCAGGTAAATTTACCATGTCCATTGCTTGTTTTGATGGTTCAAAAGACATTGGTAAATCATCGGTTTCGGTATCTGGGGTATCAGTTTTTTCGGGTTCGTCACTGATTTGTTGCAACGGCGTTTCATCAAAACTGATTGGTTTAAACGCGATATTTTCATCAATAATATTTGGATCTTTATCAAACAATGGTTTTACATCGTTGTTGTCGTTATCATCCGTATCATCCGCATCATCATCGTCGTCATTATCGTCGTCTGTATCGGTATTGTCGTCAGTCGATTCGTCTGTGTCGTCATCGGCCCAAGAATCATCGTCTGTGTTTTCTTCCTCGTCATCATCAAATTCATCCTCGTCATCCACATCGTCGTCATCATCTGGGACGGGGACCGGTACAACTTTCTTTTTTTGTGGAACAGATTTCGCCTTGACGGTTTTGACAGGTTGATCATCTATATCAGGTAACAATGCCAAAATTTTGCGTGCAATTGTTATATCTTCTTCGGCAATAGCCAAACGTTTATTTGCGTTTTCCAGGCGTTTTTTTGCACGTTGTAGTTTGTTTGTTAAAACATCTAATTGGGCCTCGGCCTTTAAGATTTTGGCCGCAGATTGTTTGGTTGGTTCTTTGCCAATGCCACGGCGCAGGCTGGTTAGTTTTGTTTTTAATAATTTAATTTTTGCCTTTAATTCGACAATGGTGTCATTTGTTCTTTCGATTGTTTCGCGTGCGTTTTCAGCAATCACTTTGGAAGCCGCCAAACGTTCAGTGGTTGAACGGTGTATGGTTGTGTTACGGAAATTTTCCAATTCTTTTAATGCCTTTTTAACATTGCCATCATCATTATATGCGTTGATTAAATTATCGTATACATCCAATCCTTGGTAATCAACGTCCAGTTTTTGATATTTGTTATCCTTTTTAGGGCGCACCAATTCCAAATCCATATGGTAATCATTTGATAAAATGTCGTCCCATTTTCTGTCGCCATCCGCGTTCATCACCAGCAATACATTTGGTTTTAATTTGCTGATTGTAGAGTCCAAAACAAATACCAATTCGCCGTGCTTGTCATAAAATGCACGCAATAAATTGCCATTTATTTTATAATTAGATGGTTTCAATGAGTATTTGTCTTTCTCGCTTGGCATTTTATCCCCCAAATGTTGACGTTATTTCTTTTTCGGTGGTGTGAATTGATACGCTTGTTTACAATGCTCGTAACAATATGGTTTTCCAACAAACACAGGTTCACCACAAAAATGAAAGTTTTCAGAATCAGGATCCCCAATTGGCCAACGACATTGATTCGGTTTTAATGCCGCCAATTCCAATGAATGTTGAATAATACGTTGATGCATCGCCAAAGTGTTGTTTGCTTTTTTATTTGCACTGACCGCGCGTGGCAACCTTTTTATTTCGGTTTTTTTCGCGGGCTTTGGTGCCGCCTTGGGCTTTGCGGTTGTTTTGGTTGGTGTTGCTTTGGCCTTGGTTGTTTTTTTAGTTTCAGCAACTTTTTTTGTGGCCTTTTTTGTAACCTTGGGCATCACGACCGGTTTTACCGGTGCAATTTTTTTAGAAATTGGTAATTTAGATTTTTTTGTGGATGCTTTTTTATCGGTATCTTTGGCCACTGGTTTGCGTGCACTGCCGGTCATGGCTTTCAAGTTCCAACCCAAACGGTTCAGTTTGCCGACAACGGCGTTTTTGCTCATTTCCAAACGTTTACCAATTTCGGAAGTCGACAATCCTTTGCCAATCAAAGTTTTTAATTTTTTTAACTTACTTGTGTCCCAACCAGTTGCCATTTTATAAAAGTCCTTGTTTTATATACTTAATTGATTGTAATATAGTTTCGAATCGAAAGGCAAGGAAAAATTATGCTTTTTTACACTTTTTTTATTCTGTTGTTATTGGGGGCATGTTTTTGTATTTGGCGTATATCTGTGGCGGATTTTCGGCGCAGAATTATCCCAGATGCGTATTTATTCCCATTGTTGTTGATCGGGTTGATATTTGTGCATTTTTTCCCGTGGGTTTGCACAACGGCCGAATCGGTTGTTGGGGCGGTAACTGGATATGCATTGGCGGGTATCGTTGGTTTGATTTTTGAAAAGTATAAACAGGGTAAATTTGATACACCGATTGGCATGGGTGATATTAAATTAATGATGGTTGGTGGATTATGGTTGGGGAGCACTGGGTTGGCCATTTCATTATTGTTTTCATACGTATTTGGTGTGATTTGGGCGCATAGGCATAAACAAAAGTTTATACCATTTGCACCGTTCTTTTTTATGGGGGGATTTTTGTCTTTTATTATAATGTGGTTTTTGTTATAATATAAAAGATTCAAGGGCAGGCGAGAGATGATTTTAAAAAATAATTTTTGGCAAAATTTTGGTGTTTTTACTGCGATTATGGTGATTGCTGGGGCGGGGCACGCATCGTTGTTTACCAAAGAAGGATTGGTTCAAAATGTGCAAGATTATTCTGTGAATCCTTTTTATAATACTGCCACGGGTACTGTTTCAACGCCGACAATGGTATATGTAAATGGTCCAAAATTGGCGCCCAATGATTGCGAACGTGCGGTGCGGTCTGTGGTTGAAAATGTATGCAGTGATCATAATAATTGCCGAGATACTAAATTGGCGACGGTGCGTCCGGATATAATGGTTCAGTTATCTTTGTTACCGAAATATAATTATGCAACGTCTTGTGTTGGGTTTATTGATAGTGTGTATGATGCGTATGTGAACCGTTATAATTATACAAATAATGCGGCAACCAGTACCAGTTTCCCCAGTGCGACAACGGCATCTGTGACTGCAACAACACAAAAATCAAATTTACCAAAATGGAAACAAGAATATAATGAACGTAATGCAGAATTGCGTGCGTTGCATGCGATGACGGCGGAACCGGTTGGGGTGCTCGAAGATGCAGAGTTTCCAAAAACATTCCAAGATTTATCTTTCCAAGAACAAAATGAAATAAAAAAACGGGGGTATGAACCGTACAAGGATGCCCAGGCATATGTTCCTTTGGATATCAAGCGCGATGATTCGTTATATAAAACCACCGCCCAGGTCAAAGCAGATGCTTATTCTGGATTTATTTCTTGTTTACAAAAGTACGAAGATGCGTTAAAGGCCGCAGACGAGAAATATCGGGAAGTATATGGAAATTTTACGTGTTATACAGAGAAAAAAACCTGGGCAGACGGTATTATTGCAAAGGTAGAAGAAATGCCTGCGGGCAGTGCGGAACCTGTTTTAAAGAGCTCTTCGATCAAGATAAGTTGTGTTGGGAAGTATGATGCTAGGAATAATAAATTTATTTTGTCTTCTCGGTTAGGAGATTGTGCTGGCGAAGCTTGTACTCAAACGCCGGCCAGCAGTTGGGATGAGGTATACATTACACCACAAGACTCTGCAGTCCAATACGCGCGAGCAAAACAGGTTTTAAAAATGCCCCCTGTTGCCAGTATTGACGCAGAAAAGGACGCTTTGCTCGAGGCGTTAAAAAATGATCATAATGCGCCGTGCATTTGTACAAAGGGACAACGTTTTCGTGACGAAGTTTTGGCGATAACGGGGATACAATGCAAGACTGGTGCGGATGAAGATAAAAATGCAAAGCCAGAACCAACAAGTATATAAATGAGAGGTGTTACATAAAAATGAAGAATGTTTTGATTGTTTTTTGTTTGCTGTTTGTGATTCCGGGTGTATGTATGGCTGGGCCTGGGGTGGAACTGGCTAATCAAGAAGTCGGTGGTGATTTTGTGGATGATGTGTATCAATCCAAAGGTATATGTAAACTGATGGATCATGGTCGTGAGCCTAGTGCCGATTATTTGTATGTTACCAATGGTGTAGATGGAAAAAGTTATTTTTCACAGTCTGGTTCCAGACTATCGGATGGTGATTGTAATGTTGGGACAAAGATATGCGTACTGGGTAGTAGTTTTGTGACTGGGGCAGGGGTTAAGACTGATTGGTGTTGGAAAAATGAGGATCGGACAGGGGCGACTGATCCTTGGGTGTATGTTAGTGGTAGTTATGTTCCAGATTGTGATACAGGGGCGTCTTCTCCGTTTAAGGGGAGCCCTGATGGATACATAAAAGTTTTTGTAAATAATGATAACAAGATTATGACGAACGGTAACGAACCGGTTAAGAGTTTGATAAATAGTATTGACTTAAACTGTGTGGCGTATGTGTGTAAAGTTGGTTCTGAATTTTGGTCGGGGTGTAAAAAGAAAACTGGTGCGGGTGGTAGTGGTAGTACGAGCCCGGGTTTTACGTGTACGGAAGCTGATTGTTGCACACCACCGCCTGCGGTGACTATAACGGGGCTGACCCCGTTTCCGGGGTGTTCTACGGGGATGCCTGCGGTGCATAAATCTGTGGCCGAAGAAGCCAGAAAAAAGTTAGAGGTCAGTGCGGGTATAAAAAAATAAGTAATGTAAGGTTTATAAATGTTAAAAAAGTTATTATTGTGTTTTTGTGTTTCGTTTTTATCAAGTGGTGCGTTTGCTGAATCTGGGGATGGATATTCGGTTGATGATTTATTACAACGTCGCGCTGATAGTACACCATGTGCAACGGCGGCTTTTGCACGTGCGTTGGCAAAACATGCCGGAATTGTGGAAATACCAGACGAAGCAGATACGCCGGCGATTGATACATTGGCGCATGTCGCGTTCAGTGACCCCGAAGTTTTGCAAGAGGTTTTACATTGTCCTGAATTAATTAATGCGCATGATGATGATACAATTGTTTTTGAAACGGTGACTTACACATTTCCTATTCATACGGCAAAATATCCAAATGGACGTAAAATAAGTATAAATTACGAAACCCAAAAAAGTTTAATTAAACAAAAATTGTTGTTGGCAACCAAGAAAGAATTGGGACCTGGGGATATCAGTCCTGATATCGTTGCCGATGCAGAAAAGGGCGTTGTTTGGGTGAATGTTGACCCTGCGTGGTATGGAATTATGGTGACAGAACATGGCGCGTTGGATGAATTTATACAGCCTGGTAAAAATAATGTTATTGCGTATCGGTACATAGAAGATAATTATGATAAATTATACCCAAAAAATCATAAAACAGGTTTGTTCCAGGCCAGTTGTACTTCGAAATCTGCTTGGGCCGGTGACAGGGATATGATAAATCGTGCTGTGACGAAAACTGTGGGTGGGGGCTTGCCTGATAATATTAAAAAGACCCAGGCCGAACAAGAACAAGAAAAAATAGCAGAAAAAAATGATTATTATGTTTTTGGTGACGCTGATTTGCGTGTTGTTGCGTATGGTGAAATGGCGTTGGATATTGCTTTGACTATCTTTACATACGGTGGTTATGCTATTGTTAATGGTGCGTTAAAAATGGTTCGTGGTGCGCGTATAATTAAAAATGCGGAAAAGGCAATCCAGGCATTAAGGGGATCGCGTGCCGTAGAACGGTATGTTACGACGACTGCGCATATTGCTGATATTGAACGTGCCGCTAGAAATGTAAAGGAGGTTGAAAAATTAGATGCCAGTTTACATACTGTGGCACAACTTGAAAGAAATGCTTATCAAAATGTTGCGATTTTGGAACATGCATTAGAAGGATTAAAATCTCAAAAAGCCAGTTCTGCGACAATCAGATCTGTGGAAAAAGAATTAGCACACGCGAAAAAGTATGCGGAGGCATCTGAAAAAACTGCGAGAACAAGTGAGAAAATTCAACGGGCCAAACAGACTTTACAAAATGATAGGGGATTGGCAGAGGCGGAAAAACACCGTTTGGAACAAGAAATAAAAGATTTAAAAGAAGTTTATACAACACAGTTAAAAGAAATGAAGGATGTGCGTTCTGCGGAATTGGCTGAATTAGAAGGTTTGTCTGATGTCAAAGATTATAAAGAACTGGTCCAGGTCAAACGTGAATCAGCGCATGCGATGTATATGATACGTAACAGTAAGAATTTAATGCGAAATCGTGGTTTGTTGCCTGTGCGTACTTTCCGTGCGGCAAAAACGTTACGCAAAGGTATCAAGGCTGGTGAAAAGTTCAGTAAATATGAAAAGGTTGTACGTCCCAGTATGAGTGGTATTTCTTCCAAGGTAAATGATTGGTTGTTCCATAATACCATGAAAAATATTACTGCGATTACCAAGGTGCCTGCGAGTTTGACATTCTTTACTACTGCTGGGAAAATGGCATTAGATTTGTACGATTATACGTATGTAAAGACAGGTGATTTTACTAATAATATCGAAATAAAACCGTTTTTATTGTTGGGTGCGGACGATTTGCCGGGGTATGAAAATGTTGTGAATTATGGTATGTGGTTATTCTGGGCCGGCAGTTCTGTTTCTGCGGCGGATGACGATGCTGCGTTTATCCAAGCAATGGGATTTGCAGATAAATTCCACCAAGATTTAGTAGAATTGCAAGATGAACAAGATCATGGGGCTTGTGATGTGGATATATTTGTCGTTCGTCCTATTATTCGTAATCCAGGAACACCGAACGAAGAAATATATTATTTGATTATGAATGATGTGCCATGGTCTACACATGATTTTAATGATATCAGTTCTGAAACCGTTGCGGCCCCAAAGAATGGTAATAATGCAAGAAATACAAATACGTCAAGCAGTGCTGGAAATACAGAAAGTGCGACGTCTGGGACTATGGCATATGCTGGTTATACAGGCGATACGGGATATTCTGGGAGTTCTGTGTCTGGTATAACCCCCAGGTATATTGATGCAAACATATCTTCTTATCCGCCAGAGGCACGACGTGTTTCGGCGGGTATTGTTTATGTAGAGCCTGAATATGACGGAACAAAAATTGGTGGACCGTGTACCAAGGCATCTGCATCTGGGGGAACATTTGTATCCAATGTTTATGTGACGGGGCGTTATGCCGATCATCCTGCATTTGAAAAGGCAATGATAACTAAATTTCGAACCGAAGGTGGGTGTGGTTCGCATCCCGAAGATGCAAACGGTTTGACTTGTTATGGTGTGTCATCCAGATATTTTCCCCAGGTTAAAAAGCCTGGGTTTAGTCGCGCTGATGCCGAAGATATTGCTTGGAATGCTTTCTGGAAACGTCATAACATAGGTAAATTACCAGATGCAATCAGTGGCGATGTTTTTATGGCTTTGTGGGGTACAGGCAGCAAGAAAAAATCTATTGGTAAATTACAAGAAATGTTGGGGCTGGAAAACACTGGGGTTGTTGATGACGCAACGGTCGAGGCCGCAAAAAATTACAAGGGCGATTTGCGTACACAATACTTGGATTACAGGGAACGTATGTTTCGTAATGGAAACCCGACTTTTCGTAAGGGTTGGTTAAATGGGTTGGCTTTGTATCGTCCAAACGGTTGTCATACTATTGTTGATAAACCGTTGCCTTGATTGGTATAGGTTGATTTTTGTTTTGAATATGTTGTATGGTGATAAAAGAAAGGTGAATTTATGAAAAATTTATTTGTGTTTTTTGTTGTCTGTTTATGTGGAATTGGTTCTGCATCGGCATACCAAATTTTGTCATCGAATGAGCTGGGGGCGGGGGATGCGCGTAATCAAAATGTTGTGGTTAAATGCACAACACCAGCAGGTCAGGTGTCCAACCAAACTTGTTCTTTGCGTCGTTATGTGAAATGTAATGGCAAAAAGTGTTCTGGGTGGGATAAATGGCGCGATTTACGCAATACACGTGATACGTATAATGACTGGCAATCTGCGGCAAATGATTGTTGTCGTGCCAAAGGTTTAAGGTAATTTTATTAATATCGATATATTTTAAAACCCACACATTTGTGTGGGTTAATAATTTTTTGTGGTGGATGTGATTGGACTCGAACCAACGACCTCTTCGATGTGAACGAAGCGCTCTAACCAACTGAGCTACACATCCAGGGTGAAAATTGGTGGTGGGGATAGTGGGACTTGAACCCACACGGTCGCAATGACCAAAGGATTTTAAGTCCTCAGCGTCTACCATTCCGCCATATCCCCGAGAACTTTAACTTGGTGGAGCTGATGGGACTCAAACCCACGACCTCTACGATGCGAACGTAGCGCTCTATCAACTGAGCTACAACCCCAAAAATTTTATGGTGGGCATAAGAAGACTCGAACTTCCAAGGTATTGCTACCACTAGTACCTGAAACTAGCGCGTCTACCAATTCCGCCATATGCCCGATATCAAAGGCGGTGTTAATAATAAACTAAATCAACAGCGATTGCAACAATTTTTTATTACAGTGTGAAAAAAAATTTATAAAAAAGAACAAGTTATTTTTATTATTTGCTTGCTCTAAAAAACTGAATTTTGCTAATATTTATATTAGAAATGAAAAGGATTGGAATAATCTTGGTTTTCTGCACATTGTGGGCGACCAACGGCTTTGCTGTGTCGCGTTCGGCTGTTTCGTCTGGGTCGGTTCGAAATGGAACAACCACACAACGTGCCAGGACGACCGTTGCGCCCCAGAAAAAAACTGTTCGTGTTGCTGTGCCACAAAATAAAACGGTGTCCCGGGCGGCAACAAATGTTAAATCACGCGGAACGGGGACGTTAAATCGTGTTGCAAGTGTTGCGCGGGCGGCTGTTGCAGAACGGACGGATAATGAAACACGTACTGGGGCAGAATACGAAAAATGTAAAACGGCATATTTCACGTGTATGGATCAGTTTTGCCAGTTAAAAAATGATAACTATCGTCGTTGTTCGTGTAGTGATAGAATTGTATCTTTGCAAGACGCACAAAACAGTTTGCAACAGGCCAGTGAACAATTAAATGCATTTAATGAAAATTTAGATATTGTTGGAAAAACTGCTGCCCAGGCTGTTGCGATGAATACCGCATCCGAAGGTGAATTGGCGATGGGTAAAGATAATTCTGCGTCCAAGGCATTATTGAATGCGATTTTGAATTCTATTCGTGGTACAGATTCACGTGTTGAAAATAATAAATTATCTGAGTTAAACAGTGTTGATTTGTCTTTTGATGCGGCGAATTCGTTTGGAACGACTGATGTTGGACAGGTAATTGCATCATATAATGGCCAGGCTTTATATTCTGCGGTATATCCACAATGTCGTAATGCTGTGCAATCCAGTTGTAATAATGCGTCGTTACAGCGGGCGGTGAATGCATATTTGATGGCTATCGAGCAAGATTGTAATACGGTTCAAACCGCCATTAATAACAAGCAAAAAGAAACTCATGCGGCCATCCGTGAAAGTAGTGCTTTGTTAGATTTAGCCAGGGCGGAAAACCACAAAAATCATAATGCGGATGATATTGCCACATGTTTGACCAATGTCGAGGCCGCAATTTTGAGTGAGGAAGTTTGTGGTGCAAATTATCATAAATGTCTGGATAATGGTGAATATATAGATGTGACCACAGGGGCGCCGATTGCAGGCGTGGTTGATTTCTATAAATTGGGAACATTACTTTCATTTAATTCTGGACGTGGTAATGCAAATCAAAAGTTGGCGCAAAATCCTAATAATCAATCGTTTGTTTCTGCGTTTGAAAAAAGGGTAAAGCAATTTGCTGAACCGGCTTTGGATAAATGTGTTGATGATGCGGATGTTGTTTGGGCCGATTATTTAAATAGGGCATTATTGGATATTTATTATGCGCAACAATCCAAAGTTAACGAGATAAAACACGGATGTTTTGATTTTGTTTCGGCTTGTTATATGAATGGCAGTACGGCTATGACTGATGCTATGCAGGGGTTGGTTGCCGCACAAACAACAACTTTGAATCCTAATGTGTTGGAATTAAATAAATCGTTATGTGCAGATTATATTGCGTCTTGCAATAATATGTTTAACGGACAAATTATTGCTGATTATATTGATAATCGTCATGATACAGATTCTTTGACGGCTTGTCGTGCCGTGGTAAAACAGTGTTTTGATAATTATGGTGGATTGAATTATGAAAACTTTTATTATCCATCCAGTGGACTATTTGAAACAGGTTTTGCCCCAGATTGGTTTTCTTTGTATGAATGTCAAGATGAAGATTGTAACGAAGATCATAGAACTTTGAAATCTGAATGTGCAAAACAATTGGCCGCGATTGATGCATGCAGTGATCCAGATATGATAGAGAAAGCCTTTGGTGGATTTGATAAATATCCAACGCAGGCTGGGGGACCTATTTATCAACGGTATGCATATAAAGCGGATGGTACACAAAAGAAACAGGTCAGGTTGTTACGTTCGTCGGGTGTTGCCACAGAGGTATATAATCAAATTATGGATATTTTGCAGATTCAATGCTCTAATTTGGATGGCAAGTTCATGAACGTTCAAAATTTGGCTTTGGATATGTATAGTGCCAGTTATGATCCCCAAGAATATTGCAAGGCGACATTTCATAACAATAACAGCCGGTATAATAGTTTATATGAATTGTACAGTGTGGGTAAAAGTTATACTGTATTTGACTATGCATATTTTGACTCTGATCCTTTTGGTATACAGCAACAAGGTCAACCGGCGGTGATACAATCACAATCATGGCGTAGGCAGAGTGTTGCACAAGAACATGATAATGAAAATGTTTGTCCAAAAGATTATGCCAAAAATGTGGATGTTCAATCATGGGGGGCATGTTTATGTTGGGAAAATGGTGGTCGTCGCAGTAATAATGGAACCAGTACACGTTGTACACCGTCATTCCCGGTTCGGCCGGTGATAAATTATTCTATTTTGGCGGTTGATAATGACAATGATATTATCAAGCAAATTACAACGTACGGATTAAATACATCGTGTGCAACACAATTCAAAACATCAATAACTGCTGATAGTAATAATAGTCAGGATAAAATTATTGATCAGACACCTTTTGTTAAATGGCCGTATAGTACTAAATCTATCCAAGATGTACCAACCGAACAAGATTGGTGTACGGCGGATACGGATGAGTATAATCGGGTGTGTCCGTTTGGGGTCAGTGTGACGTCTGCCAAGGTTTGTAATGAATGTCCGTTTGATTGGGAAATACCATCAAATGCCCAAAGCAGCGGTAAATGTTGTCCGAAAAATCGCAAATTAGCAGGTACTATATGTTGTCCGTCGGCAACCGATATGACTATGACGAATACTAATACCGGGGAGATTATCTGTCGGAATTCTAATGGTCAAGATAAAACTGGTGTGGAAGCTGTACCAATATCCAGCTCGATTATGAATGATGATTTCCCAAAGAATGTCGAGGATAATTCTGGACAGAGCACCAATCCATAAATAATTCTGGGTATTTGTGTTTTTTATTTGAATAAAGCGTTTGCGATGCGTTCGCCAACCGATGCAGAATCAGGACGCCATAGTTTATCGGCTGATTTTAAATCGCGGATCATTTTGGCGCGAATATCATTGTTGTCTGCAATATTGTTAAATTGTTGCAATATGTTTCCAGCGTTGGCATTTGTGCCCAGTAATTCTGGATATACTTGTTTATTCAACAAAATATTTACCAATGATATCCAGCGCACATGAACCAATATTTGTGCGATGATAAATGTTAACCAATTCATTTTATACACAATTATTGCGGGTATATGCATCATTGCCAATTCTACGGATACAGTTCCACTGGCAGCAATAGCAATAAATGTTTTTTGATATAATTCATATCGTTTGTTTGCAGGTATAATTTCTGGTTTAATGTTCCAATTTTTTATAGTTTCACGAATATATTTATCAGTGGTTTCAACAGTTGGTATAACAAATTTATAACCGTTCGGTGTACATTCTATGAATTTATGAAATATGGGTAATAATTTTTTGACTTCTTGTGTACGGCTGCCGGGCATTAATGCAATAAATTTATCTTTGTTTTTTTGTGTTTTGTATTTGCCGATAATGTTATCAGCAATAGGATGTCCCACAGCAAGCGTTTCCAGACCATATTTTGTAAAATAAGGTATTTCAAAATCAAAAAAAGCGTATAATTTATCAAATGTTTTTGCATATTTTTTTGCGCGTCCTGGCCGCCAAGCCCATACCTGGGGGGCAACGACATGATGAAATTTCAAACCATTGGCAATTAAAGTGCGTCCGGCATCTGTTTTCTTTAATTTTTTTATCACAGCATGTGCAAAGCCTGGGGAATCAATTGTTAATAATAAATCTGGTTTTGCATTAATTATTGCGTTTACTGTTTGGTTTATACGATTAGTTAATGTTTTTGCATGGGTTAATACCTCTACTATTCCCATAACTGCTAAATCAGATATTGGAAATATAGATGATAAACCCGCCTGGCACATATTTTGGCCACCGATACCAATAAATTTGCATTTTGGCATGGCGCGCATTATGTTTGCGCCCAATACGTCACCAGAAACTTCACCAGCAATTATAAATATTGTCTTTTTTTTATTCTGCATTTTTAGAAGAACCAATTCCGCGCTTTGAACGATTTTCAATAAAATCGATTGCGTCCATAGCGTATTTATTGTTTTTTACCTCGCGGCGGATACGGTTTAATCTATCCTCTACCGTGCCGTCTGTTTCACGAAATACAGCAGAATAGACAGCATGAATAGCATGCATGTCTTCGTTTGTAAAACCGTGACGCATTAATCCCACGCGGTTAATTGTACGATATACGGCGCGACCACCGGTGCCTTCGTATATTGCATAAGGTAAAACATCGTTTCCAACCCCAGACATAGCGGCAACAAAGGCGTTTCTGCCAATACGGACAAATTGTAATACCATCACACCGCCAGATAAAATTGCGAAATCTTCGACCTCTACATGGCCGGCAACCTGTACCAAGTTTGACATAACCACACTGTTACCGATTTTGCAATCGTGCCCAACGTGTGCATTAACCATTATTTGGCAATCGTCACCAATTTCTGTGCCGGTTGATGCGGGTGTCCCAGAATGAATTGTTACATATTCACGAATTTTGCATCTTTTACCAATGGTTAACCCCGTCATGGTTGATTCATCTTGCCATTTTAAGTCTTGGCTCATCACGCCCAATACAGCAAATGGGTAAACAATAGAATCATCACCAATACTGGTTTTTCCATCAATAACGACATTAGATACCAATTCAACACGATCGCCCAATACAACATTTGAACCAATTATGCAATTTGGTCCAATCTTGCAATCGTTACCAATAACAGCACCTTCTTTTATAATAGCCGTTGGATGTATATCACTCATATTAATACCTTTCGTAAATTAACAATTACGATGATACACTAAATAAACTGATAGTGGTATTCAAGAAATATAACAAATTATAACAAGGTGTGTATTTCTTGTAATGTGTTGTTTTGTGGTACAGATATCCATCCCAAAATAGCCAAACAAGAAATTACCGGCATTACCGTTACCAAGCCGAACGAGAAAATGCCCATCATTAACAATTTGTCCGCCAGGTGTTCTGGGGTGGTCTTGGCATGAATAATTTTCAACCAAAACAGGCATCCAGATAATGCGCAGGTTCCTAAAAATACAGGGACAGATTCTGTCATAATAAATAAACATCCAGATAATGCAACAATACAACGCATCAGCCATTTTAATTTGATATATGCACTTTTATAGATTTTGCCGCTGGGTTTTATGTTCCTTAACATAACAGAACCAACAATTGGTATACCAATAAATACCACGCCTGCCAAATGTAATAATGTTAAGTTACCCAGTTGCCCAAAACGGAAAAATTCTGGTTGCATCAAAATAGCGATGGTAAATAAAAATAAAAACACAGAGATAAAAGGTATATATGGCATATCGCGTTTCATACGGCGACCCATATATCCACCAAATATGAATGCCGCGATTTGTAAAATTGGTCCCCACCAAGTGTGCGTATCGGTTAAACCAATAATTCCCAAAATTAATGCACAGAAAAATAACAATTGCCATTTTTGTCTGCGGGTGAGACCAGACCATTTTGGAATTGGTAAATCACGTGTAATATTGCCAACAAATACCATCCCAATGAATGCGATAGTTGCAGTTACAAAGGGTAACAAAGTTTCTGTATCACGTAAAACTATATAATTTCCACCGAATAAAACCAACCATAACAAAGACATTATGACGGTCCATTTTATTATTCTGTTTTGTATAGAATCCTTGGTCCAACCAATTATGTCCAGGAATTTATTGCCGTATTTATATGTGACATAAAATAAAGGTAACATCAATAATCCCCACCAAAAAAATGCGGGCAGGGCCAATGCAGCATTATTGAAAGCACTCACAGCACTTTGTACAACCAGAGATTCATCAAACATATATTCTTGCCTTTTTTATTTTTTGTAATTATGATACAGATGTTATGGAAAAACAAGACATTTTTACTTTATTAAATGGCGCTGTTAAAATGCATCGTTCACAATATAATGCTACATCGGATGCTGTTTGGTTGGCGTCTTTGCCGTGTGCAACACCTAAAACAGTATTGGATGTCGGTATTGGTTCAGGGGGTGTTGCATTATGTTTGCATCATCATTTCCCGGATGCACAAATTACAGGACTGGATATAACAGACGATATATTAGATGTATGTCGCGATAATGCGAAAATAAATAATTGTGATATCGAACTGTTGCACCAAGATATTTTTACATGGTCAACGCCAAAAACGTATGATTTGGTAATAACTAACCCACCGTATTTTACCGGGACCCCGACGACCAGAAATCCCAAGGCGCACCATAACACAGATTTACGGCTATGGATTCGTCGTTGTGTTGCACGTGTGCGGCCACGGGGATATTTTTGTACAATTGTTGATGCTGGGCGGTTGGGCGACGTTGTTATGGCGATGAATAAAACATGTGGTGATATTACGATAATTCCATTGTTTGGTGCAAAAAACACCGCAGAGCGTGTATTGGTACGTGGTCGGGCGTGTTCTAAGGGGCCATGCGTGATTTATAAAGGTCTGGCTATGAATTGTGATTCTATTTTACGGGATGGCTTGACTATTCAAAAAATTTTGTCTAACATATCTGCATAATGTTGAACTTTATTGCGAGATATTTTACATCCGTATGGTCATTTATCACGTGGCCATTTCGTGCGTTTTGGAAAATAATCGTTAGAATTTTTCCTCCGCGCGAGTTTACTGTGATGGATACACCACGCGGTAATGTATACAGTTTTAATCAAAGTAGCTTTTGGCGATTCACTAAATTTTTTGGAAAAATTGGGCTGATTGTATGGGCTTCGTGGTCTACGTATGTATTTGTGTATCACAGACCAATGTTGCAAAAACGTACTATGCAATTACAGCAAGAACGTGAATATCACGATAGACAGGTAATCGATTTACAGGCATATTTGGGTAAATTTAATGAATTGACACGTGAATTGAACGTTATTGATGATAAAATTATGAATTCTAAAAAATTGTCTGACGAAGAACGTGAAAAACTGACTAATTCGCGTGTTAAGATTTGGGGTGAATTAGATTTTTTGAAAACGCGTGTTTCCGACATCTTTGCTGCACGTGATTATAATCCAGAATTTTTAAAGATTGCTGATTTATCCGTTGGGTTTGATATGGTGCGTGCAGAAAACGAAACAATAAAACAGCAAAATGAACAAATGCGCGAAAGTATGAATATGATAGCCGAGGCTGATAACGCAATTGTAAATGCGGTTGCGACAATTACAACGGAAAATATCAAAGAATTACGTCAAAATATGAATAAAATCAATTCCACTTTGACGGCTTTGGGTATCCAAGAACAAACTTTGATACAAAATGCTAATAAATATTCAAATCCTATTATAAATAATGTGTTTTCACCTGTTACATTTGATACAGATGTTGATATAAAGTATAAAAGATTGGCTAATGATCTGGAAATGTGGGCAGGGTTAAGGAAGTTATCCAAGGTTTTACCCATTGGGTCGCCGGTCAAAGATGCGCGTGTGACATCAGGGTATGGAATACGCCAAGATCCGTTTACGAAAAAACCGAAACAACACAAAGGTATCGATTTCGCTGGTAAAATTGGTACAGAATTATCGGCTGTGGCACCTGGTCGTGTAATATCTGTGGGTGAACGCAGTGGATATGGATTGACTGTGGAAATTGATCATGGACTTGGTTTTTCAACTTTGTATGCTCATTTGTCCAAGACGTTGGTTTCACGTGGGGATTGGGTGCGTCCGGGAACTGTTGTTGGTTTAGGTGGATCATCAGGACGTTCCACAGGGGCACATTTGCATTACGAGATAAAATACAAAGGAAACCAGTTTAATCCGGCAAAATTTGTAAAAGAGTAATAGGTAAGGAAATCTAAGGAAGAAAGGAAGAGAACATGTTAGCATTTACAAACGCAGACGAAAAGCAATCGCCAACAGTCATAGGTGCTGGTTGTAAAATAACCGGTGATATACAATCTGATTTAACGGTCCAAGTTCATGGTACGGTCAAAGGTGATATCAAGGCATCTGTGGTTGTGATTGGACGCGGTGGACATGTGAATGGTGATGTTTATACAGACGTGTTATTTTTACATGGTGATTTGAATGGTTCTGCAACTGTAAATACGGCTAATATATTTAGTAATGCACGTATGAGTGGTACACTGACATATCGTACGTTAAATATAACCAGTAATACAGAATTGGAATGCAAGTTGGCAAAGCGTAAAGACAAAGGAAATTATAATGACTAACAAAATATCAAAGATTTTTATTGGTGCGGATCATCGAGGTGTAGGTGTTAAATTGTATTTAATCGAAATGTTGAATACTGCGGGATATGTGACTGTTGATTTGGGGACTAATGATTTAAATACACCCGTAGATTTTCCTGATATCGCCGCAAAGTTAGCGGATGCAATGTTGAATGCGCCTGATACGCGTGGCATTTTGATTTGTGGTACCGGGGCAGGGATGGAAATTGCGGCAAATCGTTACCGTCATTTGCGGGCATCCCGCTGTTCACGACCAGAACAGGCACGTGATGATCGGTTCCATGATGATATTAATGTTTTGACTTTGGCGGCTGATGATATAGATATTGAAATGGCGTATGTTTGCGTTGAAACTTTCTTGGAAAGTCCATTTGATGATTGTGAAAAACGCCGTCGCAGATTGGAAAAAATATCATAAAAATGCAACAAGACCCACACAACATTATTATAAATCGAAACAGTTATGGTGCAGATACCGAATTTAATTATTGGGCGTATAAACAGGGAAATCGCCTGTTAAGGTTTCGCAGCGAATATGAATTTATTAAATGGGGTATCAGTTTTGCACCAGAATTAGTAACAAAAAAACAACTGACCCCTGATATTATGAAAAGTCTTATTTTTTGGGGTGTTAGTTATTTGAAAGATATTTTGAAAGTTATTCCTGAAAATGAAATTCCCGAAGATATCAAAATTTATGCGGCCCAACGTGATACGGGTGGGTGTTTGTTATCGATTTTAAAAAATCCGTCTGATAATGTTATAAATATCGCATTACAAACTGCGGGACAAAATTTGAAATTTTTATCAAAACCAACGAAGAAACAAATACTGTTGGGATTGTCACATGAAACAGATACACCGTGGCTGATTACCAAAATACAAAAACCAACACTTCAAATGCAAATCGCCGCGGTGACACATGACCCAGATGCATATAAATATATAACAAATCCATGTGAATCTGTGAAATTGGCGACTGTTCGGGCACATGGTATACAAATGTTACGCGAAATTAAGAATCCCAGCGAGCAAGTAATATTAACCGCGATTCGTCATACGTTATGTGATTTAAAAGAAGAAGATTTCTTGTATTATATTCCGCACCCTAATCATAAAATATGGCAGGCGATTAAATCCCAAGTAAAACAAAATAATCAACGATATGTGGAATATTGCAAAAAACATGAATATACAGAATCAAATAAACCAAGCCAACCAATAAAACGATGGTTTGAACCCGAGGCAGGTGATTCTCAAAAAATAGCGGAATTAAAACAAGAATTTCGCGCTATACTATGTGAAAACACATTTGTATCAACAAAGTGAAATTTTTATTTTGTGAATAAATTTTCCAGTTTTTTGTTTAATACGGGATTATATCTAAAATATCGACTGCTGCCGGGAATAATATAGTCTTGCAATTTTTCACCTGGTTTTAATTCGTCTTCGGATATTGTTTGTTCGAAATCTATATCTGGACGTTCTAACTTATTTGGGCCAACAAACATTTTAACATATTTACAAAAGCCAGGTACTACATATTCATCATGTAATGTCTTTAAGGTAAGAGGACTGCCTTTGCGTGAGATACAACTGTCGCCGTTCTCGCCATTACGTTTATTATAATCAGTGCAATAACAATGACATTTACGTGTTTTTTGGTCCAGTTGCCCACAACGAATACGGGTCAAACAGATGCGTCCATGCTCGTTGACTGTTTTTAATAAACAACACAACCCACATTGTTCGCACAATGCGTCCCATTCAGCTGTTCCTGGTAAAATTTGTTTTTTATCTGGCATCTTTTCACCCCCAACACTGTAAATATAGTATAAAAATAATTTTTGTCAATATATTATAGCAAGAAAAAACCGCCCAAAGTGGGTTAGGGCGGTTATGTTTTGTTTTAAATCGAAACTATTTTTTCACAACGAAATTAACCAATTTTTTTGGCACCACAATTGTCTTGATAATTGTTGCACCTTCCAATTGTTTGGTTGCATTTTGTTTTGCTGTCTCAATCAAGTCTGATTCGGCAATGTCTACTGGTACAACAAAGTCACGTACGCGTTTGCCGTTTACTGATACAACAATATTCATATCAGAATCTACCATTTTTGATGGGTCGGCAACTGGCCATTTTTCGAATACCAATATATTTTTGTGACCTAATTTCTCCCACATTTCTTCGGTCAAATGTGGAGCAAATGGATTTAACATTTGAATCAAAACGGAATACGCAGCCTTTGGCATTTTGCCACCAGGAAAAGCATTAATAAATTCCATCATACCTGATATCGCAGTATTGAATCCCATGTTGTTGATTTTATCTGTGGTATCAGCAATTAATTTATTAACTAATTTTTCTTGGTTGTCGGTTAATGCATCGTCTGTCAAATTATCAGCAAATGATTCAACACGCTTCAAGAATCTTTGTACACCCGATAGGGCACCTTCGGACCATACGGTATTATTTTTCCATGGACCCAATGACAATATGGCCAAGCGCGATGCATCGGCACCAACACTGTCTAATAATTCGGAAACCTGGAATCCATTGCCGCGTGACTTTGACATTTTATAGCCGTCGCTGCCCAATACCAAACCTTGGGCCGTGCGTTTAGCATATGGTTCCTTGGTGTTGACCAAACCCAAATCATACAGGGCATGATGCCAGAATCTGGAATATATCAAATGGCGGGTGTTGTGTTCATGACCACCATTATAATGTGTAACCGGCATCCAGTTTTCCATTTTGTCGCGGGCGCAAAATTCTTTATCATTTTTTGGATCTAAATAACGTAGGTAATACCATGATGATCCGGCCCAGCCCGGCATAGTATCTGTTTCCCTGGTTGCAACGCCACCACATACCGGGCAGGTTGTTTTAACCCAATCGGTTGCACGTGCCAGCGGGCTTTCGCCATCATCGGTCGGTTTATAGTCTGACATATATGGTTGCAGTAATGGCAATTGATCTTCGGGTACAGGTTGCCATCCACATTTGTCGCAATGAACAAGTGGAATTGGTTCACCCCAATACATTTGACGTGAAAAGCCCCAATCTTTTAATTTATATTTTGTGGTGCCTTTTGCAAATCCGTGTTCTGTTCCATATTTAATGGCTGCGGCAATTGCATCATCTTTATCCATGCCGTCCAAGAATCCAGAGTTTATATGTTTGCCGTCACCTTCCCATACTTTATCTGGTTCGCCGCCAGAAAGTACAGGGATAATTTCCAAACCAAATTTTTTTGCGAAATCCCAGTCACGTGAATCGTGCGCCGGCACCGCCATAATGGTACCATATGCATAATCAACCAAAACATAATCAGATGTAAAGATTGGAATTTCACGGCCGTTGAATGGGTTAATTGCGGCAATTCCGTCCAGTTTAATACCGGTTTTTTCCTTTGTTGCGTCTGTTCTTTCGATTTCGGTTTTCGCAGCAGAATCTTTTATATATTGTTCCACATCTGCTGCATTTTTAATGCGTCCTTGGTCCAACCATTTACGTAATAATTTATGTTCTGGTGCAATCACACAGAATGTTACGCCAAATATTGTATCGACGCGTGTTGTGTAAACAGTCATGATATCGTCACCAACACGGAAGTCAACATCGGCACCATGTGATTTGCCAATCAGGTTAATTTCATCTTTTTTGATGCGTTCATCAAATTCGACATTGTTTAAACCATCCAGTAATTTGTCAGCATATTTAGATAATGCCAGGTTCCATTGCATTTTTATCTTTTTTTCCACAGGTCCATGACAACGATCGCAACAACCGTCTTCGAGTTCTTCATTCGTCAAAGTGGTTTTGCAATTTGGACACCAATTCATTGGCAGTTCAGCTTTATACGCCAAACCTGCTTTAAAAAATTGAATGAACATCCACTGGGTCCATTTGATGTATTCTGGATCTGAGGTTGCAACGCGTGTTTCAGGATTTACAGACCAACCAGCTTGATCAATGACCGTGGCATAGGCTTGTTTTAATTCTGTTGCAATATCCGCAGGGTGACGACCAATTTTTGTTGCGTAATGTTCCGCGGTAATACCCATAGCGTCGAAGCCCATAGGAAAAAGTACGTCATAACCCAGATGACGACGATAACGTGACATAACATCCATGCCAGTATAAATTAGTAAGTGGCCCGCGTGCAATCCAGCGCCCGATAAAAAAGGAAATTCTACCAAATTATAATAACGTGGTTTTGATCCGTCATCAACTGGTACAAAAGCTTTTTCGTCGCGCCAGCGTTTTTGCCATTTTGCCTCGCGTTCCATTACTTTTTTTATATCGTCTGTCATAGTTTGTCCTTTTTGAAATATTGCACCGATTGATTTTATACGGAATTCCTGATGATTTCAAGATTTTTGTATTTTAAACAGTAAAATTTCCATATTTGGGATAAATTTTTGCAAAAAACGAAATAAAAAGTAATAAAGTTTGATAAAAACCGCAGAATTCTGCGGTTTTTGCAGTTTTTTAGGGTAGAATAGGGTAAAAATGGCAAAAATACGCTTAATGTATACATATATAATATATATAGTATCTTGTTTTTTTGTGGGTTGGGGGATTTGTTGTTTGTGGTGATAGATTTTTATGTTGCAATTGTTATTGTGGAAATGGGCGCGATAATTTTTTATGGGTTATAAAATTTATTTTGATTTAAAAATGTAATTTATATGTAACAGGGTGATAATATAAAAAAGCCAGGGCGGCTGCGGTTTTTACGATATTCAAAAGGCGCATAATGTATATTATGTATAGTTTGGTATGTGTTAAGCATGTTTATTTAATTGCAACTATATATAATATAAAAGTAATTGTGTTATCATATCGCGTTTTTCTGGCTTTTATAAATAGAGATTATAGTGAATACGTGGATTTACCGGTGTTTCTGTGCGATTGATTCTTTTGTGACCTGTTCATGTGTTTATTGTTTGTGATTGTTCTGCGGCTTGAACTTACAGTCGATTTTCAGCGACTTGGTCATATATTTATATGTTTGTCTTAATTTAGCTCGCTGAAAATCGATTATGAAATATATGCCTTTTTATGGTATATAAAACCTTTGAAAAACGCAGAAAACTGGGCGCAGGGCGCATTTTATGCAATTTTGAATTGGTGGCCTATTTCGTTAAAAACGGCGGTTTTCTGCGGCTTTGGTGGATATATTTTGTTTCTGTGTAATCAATTATGTATGGATAAATATAAAAATTATTTTTATTTAAATTTTTTATAAAATTTGATGATTTGTGTGAAGTTAAAGTCAATTATTAATGGTGTGGATGTTGCAATAGTATAAAAACATCGATATTGCTCAATAATAGCTGTTTTTTAGGATTTTTAGGCAAAAAATTACGAAATTCGCCCTATTCTGCTGTAAAAAACGCAAAAAATGGCTGATTTCTGCGGGTTTTAGCGTGTTTTTTGAATTTAAAATGGTATTTCCCTATTGTAAATGGGGTGGTTGTGGTTGTTTTTTATATAAAAAATACCGCGGATTTCCGCGGTATTTTCAGTTTTTTACATTTATTTCTTAATTTTTGTTACTTTTTTAGCAACTTTGGCGACCTTGCCCATTTTCTCTGTCAAAGATTTAATTCCTTTGGCCAAATCTGTTTCTTCTGGGGCATCAATCGTTTCTGTTTTTACAGCAGAACAGCAATATGGGCATTTAGTTGCCATTTTACTGATAGATTGCTGGCAATATGGGCATGTGCGTGTTGTAACAGGTTGTTTCGCCCTCGCCTTGGCGGCGATACGAACAATTAAAAATACAGCGAACATTGTTATCAAGAAACTGATAACCGCGTTCAAGAATAAACCGATGCTGATAGCTGAATCTGCGCCAAGTGTGATTTTCCAAGCAGAAAAATCAATTCCGCCAATCAAAAGTCCAATTGGTGGCATCATAACATCTTTGACCAAAGAATTAACCACAGATGTCATGACGGATCCAACAATGATACCGACAGCCATATCGATTGCATTACCACGATTTATAAAAGTTTTAAAGTCTTTAAGCATTCCCATGTTTTTGTCCTTTTTGTTTGTATTGTTCCAGTGCATAAAGCACCCCGTTTAATGTTTTGCGCAGACTTTCGTCATGCGTTTCAACCATTATGTCAGCCATAGCATAGGTGTCGTATCGTTCCTGAATTAGTTGCGATAAAATCGCCCTGCTATCATTATTGAGTAATTGTGGACGTGTGCGCCTGAAATTGGTGCGTTTGACCAATAAATCCAAGTCCGCTTTGAGCCATATGCTGGTCGCACGTTGTAAAACCATTTCGCGTACGGCCGGGGTTATAAATGCGCCCTCGCCCGTGGATATAACCTTGATTGCTGGTTTTGAATCTAATAATCTTTCTATGACAGATTTTTCAGCACGACGAAATTCTTGTTCGCCATACATAGCGAAAATATCTACCACCGATGCGCCGGCTGCGGCCTCGATCTCTTTATCAGAATCAACAAATGGGATGCCCAATGCGCGTGCTAAGGCACGGCCAACCGAGGTTTTCCCAGCCCCCATTAAACCAACCATAACAATAGGTTTGTCCAATATTATATGTGATTTTGTTCTCATATTGGTCAGTGTAGCAAAAAAACTATAAATTTGACAATAAAAATTTCATATTCGGCAAAAAATATGATACAATATAAAAATAAAAGGAAGGGAGTCATGAATAAGAGGAATTTATTTTTAACTTGTTCTGTGGTTGCGTTAAGTTTTTTCGCAAATGGTGCGAATGCAAAATCTATGTATGCGCATAATGCTGGTGCAATAAATGTAAATATGTTGTCTGCCCAGATGATGGATTTTGCACATTACGGGGAAAATATATCTGATGTAATTAACAAGGCCAGACAATATGGCACTATGACCCGATTGGATGAATATGGTGATGATGGTCGCAGACCAATTCAAACATTATTGGAATCTACAGAATCTCTGGGTAAATTGGCATGGGCTGATTTTAGGTATTTAAATAAGGATACGAAATACAACGATAATGTTACAAGACGTGGACGTGATTATATGGCGACAATTGGTTTTAATACTAAAAATATTGAATTGCCATATGGTGGAATATCTTTTGGTGCTTTTTTAGGCAATATTACCCAAGATTTGTTTGATGTAACGTCAAATGGTTTCGCTTTTGGTGCGTTTTCGCGTTATAAATATAGTATTTTTGATGTGACTGGTATGATTAACAACGGGTCGTTAAATAAAAATACTGATACAACAATGTTTAATCAATCTTGGTTGAATGCTGCGGTGGATACATCGGTAAATATCAGTTTGAATGATGTTTTGTATATTAGACCACGTGTTTATTTTGGTTATACGCATGTATCAGATAATGATGATTTTGGAATTGTTAATAACGGGTTGGCGCCGAAAGATTTTGAATTTGTTAATTTAATTCCTTCGGTCGAGGTTTATACCCGTTTGGATAGAGATTTTTATGCGTCCGTTTCTGCAAAATATGTTTCCACAGATGCTGATGGTGACAGAGGCGTTTATGTGAATAATGTGTTAATGGATAAAACAGCACCACAAAATTATGCCGAATTTGGATTAAGTTTGGAATATGACCATAATTCTTGGGTGTTTACAGGTGGTGTGCGTAAGCAATTCGAAGGATTTGATGGTTGGGCTGGTGACGTGACCGTGAAATATGTGTTTTAAAATTTAAGGTGGTACGGATAATAAAAAAAGCACCGTTTGGTGCTTTTTTTTTTTTAATTTAATGCAGCTAATTGTTCCAGTTGGTCTGCGGCTATTAATGCATCAATCATTTCATCTAATGCTTCGCCACCAGCCAATATATCATCCAGTTTATATAAAGTGAGTTTTATACGATGGTCCGTTACACGTTGTTCTGGAAAATTGTATGTTCGTATTTTTTCACTACGATCCCCAGAACCGACCATAGACCGTCTTGAACTATTACTTTCGTTTTGCTGCTCAAGTCTTTGTTTTTCGTATAATTTTGAACGTAAGACCGCCATGGCGGATGCTTTATTTTGAAACTGGGAACGTTCGTTTTGACATGTTACAACGATACCAGATGGAAAGTGCGTTATACGAATTGCACTGTCGGTTTTGTTAACATGTTGGCCACCTGCCCCGGATGCGCGAAAAATATCGATACGAATATCTTTATCTTCGATTACGACGTCTATTTCTTTTGCTTCGGGCATAACGGCCACGGATGCGGCCGATGTGTGAATACGTCCAGATGCCTCGGTTTCTGGAACACGTTGAACGCGGTGTATCCCAGATTCAAATTTCATACGTGCGTATGCGCCAACACCATCAATTTTAAAGACTATTTCTTTATAACCGTGTAGAGATGTTGGATTTTCTTCGATAACCTCTACTTTCCAGCCTTTGCGTAATGCATAAGACTTGTATTGATTATACAAATCGCCAGCAAATAATGCAGATTCTTCGCCGCCAACGCCAGCGCGGATTTCCATAATAACGCTGTTGTCGTCTGCGTCATCGCGTGGCAATAATGCAATTTGTAATCTGCGTTCGATATCTGGTAATGCGTGATTTAGCTCAATCAGTTGTTCTGTTGCTATGTCGCGCAATTCAGGATCGTTTTGCATTTCTGTTGCATCGGCTATTCCGCGTGTTGTTTGAAAATATTCGTCTATTAATGGTAACAGTTCGGATAATTTCGAATATTCTTTGGATAGCTTGGACAATTCATCCCCAGACACGTTTCCGGAATTCATTTGGTTACCAATTTCGGTTGCGCGTGCTTGGATGTCACGAAGCTTTTCTTCTATAATCATTTTATGCAGCCTTTATTAATTTTATTGCGTCTGTAACAGGTAATGTTTGTTGTTCGCCTGTCAACATATTTTTAATAGAAATTTGTTGATTCTTTACTTCATCATCGCCGATTATTACACTGAATTTAGCTTTTATTTTGTTTGCATATTCAATTTGATTTTTGAATTTTTTATCTGTGTCCAAATATGCCACGGTTGGGATATTTTCATCTTGTAATTTTGTGACGATTCCAGAGGCGTATTTTGCGTTATTATCACCCATTATTAAAACGGCCACATCGATTGGTGCTTCAAATTTTGATGTGTCTATTTGTTTGCTTTCCATTAATGCAACCAATAGTCTGGAAATTCCAATTGATGCACCGACGCCAACGATTTTTGTTTTAGAGAATTTTGATACCAGGTCTTCATAGCGACCGCCACCACCCACGGCTGGTAAATCTGGAAAATCAATACTGAAAAATTCGAATACAATACCAGTGTAATAAGAATGTCCACGCATAATTGATACATCTATTTCGGCGTTTTCGATTCCCATTGCGGATAATAAGTTCATAAAATTATCCATTTCGTTTATTGCAGCATCTAAATTATCATTTTTGTTTAAAAATGAATGATAACCATTTAAGAACACTGAATTTATTAAATTTGCGTTTTTTGCACCAATGGCTTCTTCCAGGGCACCAACAAAGTCATTTAGTTTATCTTTTTTGTCGATTAAAACAAAAGCTTCGCGTGATTGTTTTTCATCCAATCCAATGTACGCAAACATGGCATTCCAAAAACGTCTATTTCCTATTTTGACCTTTACCCTTCCAACAATATCTGCGATAGATTTATACATACGCGACATAGTGGCCACAATTTCAGCGTCATAGTTTACAGATAGTGTTTGAATACCTAGTACATCAATGTCCAGTTGGTAAAATTCGCGGTAACGACCACGTTGTGGGCGTTCGCCACGATAATTTCTGGCAAATTGATAAACACGGAAAGGAAATGCCAATTCGTTTATGTGACCAGCAACAAACCTGGATAATCCAACGGTTCCGTCATAACGGAGTCCCATTTTTGTGTCGCCTTTTTGGAATAAAAACATTTGTGTTTCGATTTCATCCCAATTATCTTTATCTGTTAATACTTCGGCACGTTCAATTGCAGGTAAATCCAAGCGTGAATACCCCGAAATACGTAAAACATTACGCATACGTGAGACGCATTCGTCAAACAAACGTTGTTGAGCCGGTAATAATTCTATAAACCCTGATAATGGTTTAGTAGGTTTTAAATCCATAATATGTACCTTTTGGTTAAACTGATTAAACTGTTACAATTATATCACAAAAATAGTATAAACGCTAGAAATACACACCCGGGCGGGCGTGATGAAAAATATGAACAAAATGTGTCTTGTTGTTACTCATGCTAGGCATCGTAGCAATAAAACGGGAAAAATCAACTAAAAATAGCGGTACAGCGTTTGGCTGTTTTGATTTAGCCATCTTTTTGCGCGTTCAACACCAAATCCGTATAGTTCTGATACTTGGCGCCAAAATGCTGGTGAATGATCCATGTGTTTTTTATGTGCCAGTTCGTGCATTACCACATATCGCATAACGGGGACTGGTGCAAATGCCAAACGCCATGAAAAAGACATGGTGCCCGTGGACGAGCAACTGCCCCAACGGCTTGTTGTGTCGCGTAATGCAATACGTAATGGCCAAAATTCGCGTGGAACACTACGGATGATATCCTTGATAGATTTTAATAATTCCGCCTTGATTACATCACGGACGCGACGTTCAAACATATCCGCCCCACCACCGACATACAATGTCCATGTGCCGTTATCGTTCATAATTAGTTTGTTGGAACGTGTATCTGGACAATGTGTTAAGATTACACGGCGGTCCAGGAATTCTATTATGTCGCCGTCGCGTATGGTGCATTTTTCTGGGGCGGATGCGAATATTTTTGCAATCCATTTACGTTTAGATTCTAAAAATTTGATTGCGCGTGATTCTGAAACAAAAAAAGGCTTTGAAATATGTAATTCTTTTGCAGGGCATGTTTTTGGTCGTAATGTGATGTTTTTCGCACCGCGCCGGGATTCTATTACAACCGGTACTTTATCGCCATTATCACAAAGAAACACGTATTTTGACATAAATTTTATTTCATTTTTTTACAAATATCTGCGGCAACGGTATCTACGTTGAAACCCATAGTTTGTAACACTTGTTCACCATCCCCAGATATACCGAATTTATCTATTCCAACCACAGCATCTGCAAATTCAAACCATGGTGCTGATGCGCTGGCCTCGATTGCGACAACAAAGCCGCGCAGTAAATCTTTTTGTACCTTGGTTGATGATTTACGGAATTTTTCAACCGATGGCATTGATACAACCTGAACAGAATTGCCTATTTTTTGTGCAATTGCAACAGCAAATGGAACCTCGGCCCCGGTTGCAATTAGTGTTAAGCGGACACGTTTTGCCGTGGCAGGATGGATAATATATGCACCATTTGATAAATCTGTGTTATGTGGTGTTTTTATTTGTTGAAATTTTTGTCTGGATAAAACAATCGCAGATGGGTGCACAGTGTCAGTTAGTGCGGTTTGCCAAGCCCAGGCAACCTCGGTTTTATTACATGGCCGCAAGACATTTAAGCCTGGGATTAATCGCAGGGATGCCAATTGTTCCACAGGTTGGTGCGTTGGACCGTCTTGACCCACGGCAACACTATCATGACTAAACAGGTATATCACAGGTATTTTTGACATCGCGGCGATGCGAATGCTGGGGCGCATATAATCTGAAAATACCAAAAATGTTGAACCGTACGGGCGTATGCCACCAGTACATAAGCCGTTCATAATGCCGGCCATTGCATGTTCGCGTATACCATAGTTTATGTAATTGCCTTTGAAATTTTTCTGGGTTATATCACGTGATTTTTCCACGTATGCACTGGTGTTTTTGCCGAGATCCGCACTGCCCCCAACTAAATTAGCACCGTGTTCTAACAGTAAATTTAAATATTGGCCGGATAATTCACGTGTAGATATGTTTTCTTCGCTGTTTTCAAACTTTGGATTTGGGACAATTGTGTGGGTTATTTGTGATTTATGTGTCACTGTTCCGGCGGCAACTTGGGCCCACATAGCCTCGCCCCGACCAGATATAAAATGACGGATTAATTTCAATATTTCGTTATTTGATATGGCCAGTCCATGTGCAGCGGATTTTCCTGATAAAGATGACCCTGCCCCGAGTATAGATTTTACCTGGATAAATACCGGTTTTTTTGAACGTTTAGCATCAACCAAACCACGATTTAGTCTGTCAAAGTCGTTAACATCGATATTGTTAATAACACGCCAACCGGCCGCACGTATAATCCCAGGAATATCAAGGGCTGTTTGTGCCACACCGTCAATAGTTAATCCGTTGTCATCCCATAACAAAACCAGGTTGTCCAATCCGTATCGTCCAGCAAAAGCAATGGCTTCAAATGCGATGCCTTCGGATAAATCGCCGTCTGAACATAGGCAATAAACGCGTCCGCTGGTGCCATTAATTTTTTGTGCCAAAGCTAATCCTACGGCATTTGCGACACCTTGACCTAAAGGTCCTGTGGTTGCTTCAACACCATCAATCCCCAGTTCCGGGTGACCAGGTAAACCGTCGATTTGCCTAAACGAATCGATGCTGTTAATTTTATAACCAGCCAATTTTAGTGTGGCGTACAGCATTGCACTGCCGTGTCCGGCGGATAATACGAATTTATCCAGGCCTGGACGTAAAAAATTCGCGTAGATTGTGGTAATTATGTTTGATGCCCCCAGAACAATGCCAACGTGCCCGCTGTTCGCAGTGTGTATTGCGTGCAAAGCCAAGGCCCGCACTGCGTTTGACATTTCGATTAAATCATTGGAATTAAACCTCATAATATGGTATTATAACATAAAGTTAAAGGTAATAAAATGATAAAAATTTGGACTGATGGATCTTGTTTAGGTAATCCTGGCCCGGGGGGATGGGCATTTGTTGTTACGAATGGTGTTGAAATTGCAGAACGCAGCGGTGGTGAAGCAAATACAACAAATAATCGTATGGAATTATTGGCTGTGATAAACGCATTGATTGTGACCAGAAAACATAACGAGGTCGAAATCCATACTGACAGTCAATATGTGAAAAATGGTATGCAGACTTGGTTAAAAAGTTGGAAAGCACATGGATGGCGTACTTCTACTAAAAAACCGGTCAAAAATCAAGATTTGTGGATGAAGTTGGATGAATTGGCAGAATGTCGAAAAATTCATTGGGTGTGGGTTCGTGGTCATAATGGTGAAGAGTTTAATGAACGTTGCGATGAATTGGCGCGCGGATATGCCGAAAAGTTGAAATAATATCGAATTTAGTTTCTGTGATTTTAGTTAAATCAAAAAATTAAAAATCACAGTAAAAATTACTCTGTTTTTGTGTTGGTGATTTGAAAATAGGATATTAATTTAAAATATTCTTGCGTTGGTATTTGGTTTTTTTCTACCCTTATAAATATGAAAGGTAAGGATTATTTTCTAAAGATTTTGTACAGCACAGAATCCGTGGGTTTTGGCCCGTATTGTCGCGTACCGAGGAAAAGAGAGAAGCTATGTTAGACATATTTAATAGATGTAAAAAATTTATTATATGCGCTGTATGTGCCCTATTCTGCGCGTTTGGGGTCGTTGCCGATTCGTATGCGGCATGTGAATCTAATCAGGTTGAGGTGACAGGCGGTGTTTGTGTTAACGGGAAATTTGCTGTTACAACGACCAATTTATCTGCGGGATCTACGTTCCAATTTTCGATGTCTGCAGGCGGAACTTTTACGGTTAATTGTGGTGAAGGTGGTACGTTATCTGGTTCTGGGGTGTCTGGAAATACAATCACACGTGGTATTAGTTATTCAATGTATACATGTACATATTCAACAGGCGGTGTGAAGGTTATTAGTTTTGATGGGTTGGCGACAGGATATAATAGTAATACCGGTGATTATGGTAGAACATATGGTGTTATATCGTTTAGTGGTAATAAACAACTTGCGGCTATATTCGGTGATTTATCTGGGATATTCCCTTATTTAGGAACATCAACCAACCAATTTCCACAATTTCAATATACGTTTACGAGTACTAATATAACATCTATTCCCAGTACGTTGTTTAGTGGTTATACTTTTGGTGCGGCACGTATGTTTGATAGCACGTTTAGGTATTGTTATTCGCTGAGTGAAATTCCTGCAGGGTTGTTTCAAAATATAACAACCGGCGGTTCTTATATGTTTTCGTGTACTTTTCATGAAGATTCTGGAATTTCTGGATATATTCCAGCAAATACTTTTGCTGGGTTGTTAGATAGTGGTAATTATGATGTAGCTAACATGTGGAATACTACGTTTAGTGGGACAAATTTATCTACAGCGTGTCCTGAAGGTCCTGTAATGCTATTAGGTGTTTTTGATAGTAGAGTTGTATGCGGATCTATGGATCCGATGGAGATAACTTTAAGTGCAACAGGTGCGGATGCTGCGTCTGTGCCGTCGAAAATATATTTATTATATGCTGATGGTTGGTATAGTGATGCATCTGCAGATAACGCAATTACAAAGTTAGATAGTGTACCGACAAAGGCAGGAAAAACATTTGGTGGTTTTTATACTAGTGAAAATGCGGCGGGTATAAAAATTATTGATATGGATGGGAATATTGTATCTGGCAATTTAAAATTTACAGTAATACCCACGACATTGTATGCATATTTTGGTGATGCTTATACTGTTAGTTATTCTTGTGGTGATGGCGCTACGGGAACTGTACCAGCACAATCAACAGCCATATCTGGGGCGTCGTTTGATGTGTCGGCTAATACCTGTGCAAAAACAGGGTATGTGTTTGCTGGGTGGAAAGTTTCTGGGACAGATGATGTAACAATGGGCGATTTTGAATGGGAGTATACCGAGAATAAAAATTTGGTTGCACAATGGATAGAAAGTAAGTTTTTTGTTACAACGACAAGTTTAAATGCCAATGATACATTTACATTCACTTTATCTGCGAGTGGTACGTTTACGGTTAATTGTGGTGCAGATGGCGTGTTGTCTGGTACTGGGGTAAGTGGTAATACTATTACACGTACTAATACCACTAATACAACGTATACTTGTACATATTCCAGTGCTGGTGTTAAAAATATTAGTTTTGATGGTGTGGCCACAGGGTATAACACTGGTACATCAACTGCAACAATCAGTTTTAGTGGTTCTGGTGCAAAGGTTGCGTCTGTATCTGGATCTTTGGGTTCTGTATTCCCAACATTAGGTTTATCAGATGGTCAACAACCACATTTTTATTATACATTTAGTGGTTGCACTAATTTAACATCTTTGCCAGCAACACTGTTTAATGGTGTGAGTGGCAGTGCACAGAGTATGTTTGATAACACATTCAATGGTTGTACAGGATTAACGTCAATACCGGATAATTTGTTTAGTAATATAACTGGTAGTGCGAGTAATCTTTTTTCTCGAACATTTTATAATTGTACCCGTTTAACATCTTTGCCAGCAACATTGTTTAGTGGTGTGAGTGGTAGTGCAAATTATATGTTTTATCAAACATTTCAGAATTGTACCAATTTGAGATCAATACCAGGTAGTCTATTTAGTGGTGTGAGTGGCAGTGCACCGAGCATGTTTTGGAATACATTTTATGGTTGTAGTAAATTAACATCAATACCAGGCAATTTGTTTAGTGGTGTGAGTGGTGGTGCACAGAGCATGTTTTATGGTACATTCGGTGATTGTACAGGATTAGCATCAATATCGAGTAATTTATTTAGTGGTGTGAGTAGCAGTGCATCCCAAATGTTCCAAAATACATTTAAGGGTTGTATTAATTTATCTGGATATATACCGGTATCAACGTTTGCAGGTTTAATTGCGAATGGTTCGCCAGTTGCAGATAATATGTGGAGTGATACTTTTAAAGACACACAAATATCCACCAGTTGTGATGGTTATCAGGGAATGACGCAATATATCACAGGATATGAAGGTAGCGGTTCTGGAACTAAGTGGAACAGTAGGGTTTCGTGTGTATCGGCAGAACCTATGGCGATATCATTGGATGCAACTGGGGCGGATGATGTTGGTAATGTTTCGATTGTATATCTGGTTTATAATGATGGTTGGTATAGTGATGCGGCTGGTGAACATGTTGTTACAACATTGACTTCGTTACCAACCAAAAGTGGTAAGGTGTTTGGTGGGTTCTATACTGGTGAAAATGCGACAGGAACTCAAATTATTGATGCAAATGGTAATTTTGTTGATGGCAGTTTGCGGTTCACTTATCAAACTACGACGCTTTATGCGTATTTTGGTGACGAGTATACTGTTACATATTCTTGCGGTGACGGGTTTACAGGTGTTGTGCCCGGACAGGCAAATGCGGTATTTAGTACACAATTTGTCCCGGCAGCAAATACATGTGAAAAAGCAGGATATGCGTTTGGTGGTTGGATGGTGTCTGGAACAGAAGATGTGAAAACTGGAGCATTTACATGGAATTATAATGAGAATAAGACGTTTACAGCACAATGGATTGAAGGAAAGTTTTTTGTTACAACAACAAGTTTAAATGCCAGCGATACATTTACATTCACTTTATCTGCAAGTGGTACGTTTACGGTTAATTGTGGTGTGGATGGTGTGTTATCTGGTACTGGGGTAACTGGTGATACGATTGTGCATACTGGCACAGGGAGTGCAACATATACATGTACATATTCCAGTGCTGGTGTTAAAAATATTAGTTTTGATGGTGTGGCTACGGGGTATAATAACAGTGTATCAACTTCGACAATCCGTTTTAATAGTTCTGGTGCAAAGGTTGCGTCCATATCTGGGTCTTTGGGTGCGGTATTCCCAACATTAGGTCAATCAGATGGTCAACAACCCCATTTTTACCAAACATTTAGTGGGTGTACCCATTTAACATCTTTGCCAGCAACACTGTTTAATGGTGTGAGTGGCAACGCGGATCATATGTTCCAAAGTACGTTTTATGGTTGTACGGGGTTAACATCGATACCAGCGACACTGTTTAATGGTGTGAATGGTAGTGCACAGGCTATGTTCCAAAATACATTTTATGGTTGTAGTGGATTAACATCGATACCGGCAACACTGTTTAATGGTGTTAGTGGCAGTGCAAATTATATGTTTTCTCAAACATTTCAGAATTGTACGGGGTTAACATCGATACCAGCGACACTGTTTAATGGTGTGAGCGGTAGTGCGAATTATATGTTTAGTAGTACGTTTAGTGGTTGTAGCGGGTTAACATCGATACCGGCGACACTGTTTAATGGTGTGAGTGGCAACGCGGATTATATGTTCCAAAGTACATTTAATGGTTGTAGCGGGTTAACATCGATACCAGCAACATTATTTAGTGGTGTGAGTGGTAGTGCAAATTATATGTTTAGTAGTACGTTTAATGGTTGTACAGGATTAACATCTTTGCCGGAAAATTTATTTAGTGGTGTAACTGAGGCAGCACAGTATATGTTCAATTATACATTCAACAATTGTAGTAATTTATCTGGATATATACCACTATCAACGTTTGTAGGTTTAATTGCAAATGGTTCGCCTATGGCCGATTATATGTGGCAGAATACGTTTAATAATACCCAGCTTGCGACCAGTTGTGATGGATATTCTGGGATGACGCAATATATTACTGGATACGAAGGCGGGGATTTCAGCAGTTATAAAAGATGGAATGGCAAGGTGTCGTGTATATCGACGGAACCGATGACTATGACATTGAATACGACTGGGGCAGATACAGGTGTTACGCCGTCTACTTTGTATTTATCATATAATGATGGTTGGTACAGTGATGCGGCTGGTGAAAACGTTGTTACGACATTAACAACTTTACCAACCAAGGATGGTAAGGTATTTGGTGGTTTCTTTACCGATGAAGATGCAGCAGGTTCTCAGATTATTGATGCAAATGGTAATTTTGTTGACGGTAGTTTACAATTTGCCTATCAACCCACGACATTGTATGCGTATTTTGGTGATGAATATAATATTACGTATGTGCTGGATGACGGTGTAAATTATGCGGGTGCTCCAACAACGTATGTTGCTGGTGTGGGTGCTGTGATTAACGGTCATCCTACCAAGACAGGCAGTGTTTTTATAGGTTGGTGTACAGATGCAGAAAGGACAGATTGTGCTGGGACCCAAACCATTGGTGCGGATGCCACAGGAAACAAAACCTTCTATGCAAAATGGTTATCTGGTAAGTTTGCGGTATTAACTACTGAATTAGCCCAGGGTGATACATTTACATTCACTTTATCTGCAAGTGGTACGTTTACGGTTAATTGTGGTGCAGATGGTGTGTTGTCTGGTACCGGGGTAAGTGGTAATACTATTACACGTACTAATACCACTAATACAACTTATACTTGTACATATTCTAGTGCTGGTGTTAAAAATATCAGTTTTGATGGTGTGGCCACAGGATATACAGGCACATCAACTGCGGCAATCAGTTTTAGTGGTTCTGGTGCGAAGGTTGCGTCCGTATCTGGATCTTTGGGTTCTGTATTTCCAACATTGGGTCAATCAGGCGCTCAACAAACATGTTTTAACCAAACATTTAGTGGTTGCACAAATTTGACATCAATACCAGATACATTGTTTAGTGGTGTGAGTGGTAGCGCAGATTATATGTTCCAAAATACGTTTAGTGGTTGTACTGGATTAACATCTTTGCCGGCAACATTGTTTAATGGTGTGAGTGGCAATGCACAGTATATGTTTAATCAAACATTTTTTGGTTGTACCGGATTAACATCTTTGCCGGCGGCACTGTTTAGTGGTGTGAGTGGCAGTGCACTGGGTATGTTCCAAAGTACGTTTAGTGGTTGTAGCGGGTTAACATCGATACCGGCAACATTGTTTAGTGGTGTGAGTGGTAGTGCGAATTATATGTTTAGTAGTACGTTTAATGGTTGTGCCGGATTAACATCTTTGTCGGCGGCACTGTTTAATGGTGTGAGTGGCAACGCGGATTATATGTTCCAAAATACTTTTAATGGTTGTACAGGATTAACATCAATACCAGCAACACTGTTTAATGGTGTGAGTGGTAGTGCACAGTATATGTTTAATCAAACATTTTTTGGTTGTACCGGATTAACATCTTTGCCGGCGGCACTGTTTAGTGGTGTGAGTGGCAGTGCACAGGGTATGTTCCAAAGTACATTTAGTGGTTGTACAGGATTAACATCAATACCAGCAACACTGTTTAGCGGGGTTAGTGGTAGCGCAACTTATATGTTCCAAAATACTTTTAATGGTTGTAGTAATTTGTCTGGTTACATACCTGTATCTACTTTTGCAGGTTTGATTGAAAATAATTCACCAACAGTTGATAATATGTGGTCAAACGTATTCAGTAATACTGGTTTAGCCACCAGTTGTGCAGCTTATATTGGTATGACACAATATTTTACGCACTATGAAAATGTATGGGGTGGTAAGGTTTCTTGTGTGTCAACTGAACCGGTGGCAGTGACATTAGATACAGCTGGTGCGGATAGTGCAGGAACACCAAATGCTATATATTTATCATATAATGATGCTTGGTATAGTGATGCGGCTGGTGAAAATGTTGTTACAAAATTGACTTCGTTACCAACCAAAAGTGGTAAGGCATTTGGTGGGTTTTATACTGGTGAAAATGCGACAGGAACTCAAATTATTGATGCAGATGGTAATATTATCTCAGGCAATTTGAAATTTACTATTAAGCCGACGACATTATATGCATATTTTGGTGATGCTTCGTATACAGTTACATATTCGTGTGGTGCTGGTACTGGAACCGTTCCAGCGCAAGCAACAGTTGCTTTTGGTGGACAATTTGTTCCAAATATGAGTGCATGTAAACATGATACATTGGCATTCACTGGTTGGGTTGTGTCTGGTACAACCGATTTGAAAAATGGTGCGTTTACATGGGATTATACAGAAAATAAAACATTTACAGCACAGTATTCCAAGTTTGCACTGACAACCAAAGAATTGTCACCAAACAGTACATTTACATTTACTTTGTCAGCTGGAGGATTGTTCAATGTGGATTGTGGTGAAGGTGGTGTGTTATCTGGACCAGGTGTGTCGGGTAGCATGATTTCACGGTCTGTTACCACTTCTGTGGAAACATATACATGTACTTATTCAACAGGTGGCGTGAAATATATCACGTTTGATGGCCAGGCCACGACAGCGAGTAGTTCTACAATAGCTGCAATTGGTTTTAGTGGTTCTTGCAGTCAAATTATGTCGATTGATGGATCGTTGGGCGCCCTATTTTCAAATGTTAGTAATGTGAGATTTAGTTCTACATTTTCTGGTTGTAGAAATTTAACGACATTACCTAAAAATCTGTTCAGTGGTGCGAGTGGCAGTTCAACTTATAAGTTTAGTAGTACATTCAGTGGTTGTACAGGTTTAACAACATTACCAGAAACTTTATTTAAAGACGTTTATGGTAGCAGTAGTGCAACGTACATGTTCCAAAGTACATTTAATGGTTGTACAGGATTAACATCATTGCCAGAGAATTTATTTAAGAGTATTACAGCTGGTGCACAGTATATGTTTTATTATACATTTAATGGATGTACGGGTTTAACGACATTACCAGAAAATCTATTCCAGGGTATTACGAGTGGCGTTAACCAGCTGTTCTATTATACATTTAATGGTTGTAATAGCTTGACAGCAATTCCAAATGGTTTATTTGGTAATATACGTACGGCTGCAAATGATATGTTCGCTAACACGTTTACTGGTTGTACCAGAATTAGTGGGTATATACCCCCATCCGCGTTTGCCGGTTTGATTAATAATGGTTCCCCTGTATCTGATTATATGTGGTATTATACGTTTAAGGATACACAATTGTTGACGAGTTGTCCTAGTGGAACAAAACAGTATATTACACGGTATGAAGGTAGTGATACGAGTAAGTATAAAAAATGGAATGGTAAAGTTTCTTGTATAACGTCGGTACCAATTGCAATAGAGTTAAATACAATGGGTGCGGATAATGTTGGGACACCTGCAACTATATATTTGTCATATGATGATGGTTGGTATACAGATTATATTGGTACTGATGAATTAACAAGACTTTCCGTATTACCAACGAAAACAGGAAAAGTATTTGGTGGTTTTTATACGGGTGAAAATGCGACTGGCATCCAAATTATTGATGCAGATGGAAATATTTTGCCTGGAAATTTAACATTTACGATGAACACAACAACACTTTATGCATATTTTGGTGATAATGCTTATACTGTAACATATGCGTGTGGTGATGGCGCAACTGGTACGCCGCCTGCTCAATCGGTGGTGGTCCAGGGGGGACAATTTGTGCCAGCAGTAAATACGTGTGAAAAAACAGGAAAGTCATTTATTGGATGGACTGTGTCTGGTACTGATGATGTTGTTAAAAGTGCATTTGCATGGAATTATACAGGAAATAAAGTGTTAACAGCGCGATGGGCTGATATATTTAAATTAGCTACAACAGAATTGGCTGCTGGCAATACATTCACATTTAGTATGTCGGCGAGCGGTACATTTACGGTTGATTGTGGCGCTGATGGGACTTTGTCTGGTACAGGGGTTTCTGGAAATACGATTACTCGTACCAACACTGTTGCTGCGACATATACGTGTACGTATTCAACAGGCGGTGTCAAAGAAATTGTGTTTGATGGTATGGCCACAGGGTATAACACTGGGACATCAATTGCGACAATTAGTTTTTATGGTTCTAATACAAAGGTTGCAGCTGTGTCTGGATCTTTGGGTGCGGTGTTTCCAACGTTGGGGCAATCAGGTGATCAACAACCCCGTTTTTATCAAACGTTCAGTGGTTGTACTGGTTTGACGTCTATACCAGAAAATCTTTTTGATGGTGTGGTTGGGGGTACTGCTGGTGCTTCTATGTTCAAAAATACCTTTACTGGATGTACTGGGTTGACGTCAATACCAGCGGGGTTATTTAAAAACATAACTGTTGGTGCACATAGTATGTTTTATCAGACCTTTAATGGATGTACAGGATTAACAGCGTTACCAGAAAAGTTGTTTAGTAATATTACTGCAAGTTCACCGTATATGTTTGATCATACGTTTTATAATTGTAGTAATTTAGCGGGATATATACCACCATCCACGTTTGCTGGGTTGATTTCTCATGGTTCACCGACAGCGGAAGCCATGTGGCAGACCACGTTTAACAATACTCAGCTTGCGACCAGTTGTGATGACTTTGAGGATACTGTGCAGTATATCACTGGGTACGAGGGGTCTTGGAGTAGTAAGGTGTCGTGCGAAGAAATTACACCGGTGGCTGTAACATTGGATGCAACAGGGGCGGATAGTTTTGGCACGCCGACAACTATATATTTATCTAATAATGTTTGGTATGCAGATGCGCTGGGTGAAAATGAAATTACACAGTTAACAACATTGCCAAGTAAAACAGGCAAAACGTTCTCTGGGTTTTATACTGGTGAAAATGCAACAGGTATCCAGATTATTGACGCAAATGGTGATATTGTATCTGGAAATCAAAATTTTGCGATAAAACCAACAACATTGTATGCACATTTTGGCGACAGTTCTTATACAGTAACGTATAGTTGTGGTGATGGTGCAACTGGTACGCCACCTGCACAAGCGACAGCAGTATTTGGAGGACAGTTTGTTCCAGCATTAGGTACATGCGAAAAAGAAGGGAAGACATTTGCTGGATGGACTGTGTCTGACACTGGTGATGTTATATCGGATGCGTTTGTTTGGAATTATACAGAGAATAAAACCTTTACTGCGCGGTATTCTAAGTTTGTTTTGACAACTACAAATTTAAATGAAAATGATATATTTTCGTTTTATATGTCTGCTAAGGGTCGTTTTACGGTTGATTGTGGTGATGGTGGTATATTGTCTGGTAATAATGTGCAGGGAAACACGATTGTGCGTACAAAGTTTGTCAGTGACGTATATACGTGTACATATGCAACTGGTGGTGTAAAACGGATTACGTTTGATGGTTTGGCAACAAGATATAGAGACGATGATGTAAGTGCGGCAATCAGTTTTTATGACTCTGTTAGCAAATCCAATCAGAAGGTTGCATCAATATCTGGGTCATTGGGTGCTATATTCCCAACGTTAGGAAATGAGGTCGGACAACAACCTGCATTTGCTAGTACGTTTTATCAATGTAACAGGTTAACGTCTATACCAGCAACACTGTTTAATGGTGTAACTGGTAGTGCGTATGCTATGTTTAGAAGTACGTTTTCTGGGTGTACAAATTTAACATCAATACCAGAAAGTTTGTTTAGTGGAATCACAGGTGGTGCAGAATATCTGTTTTCTGACGCTTTTTATGGTTGTAATAATTTGCAGTCGATACCTGAAAATTTATTTAGTGGTGTAACTGGGGCGGCACAGTATATGTTCAGTTACACATTCACCAATTGTAGTAAGTTAGGTAGTTATATACCGCCGTCCACATTTAGTGGTTTGATTGCTAATAATTCTCCAACGGCCAGTTCTATGTGGCAGAACACGTTTAATAATACCCAACTCGCGACCAGCTGTGATGATTATCTTGGTATGACGAAGTATTTTACAAAATATGAAAACTATTGGGGTAGTAAGGTTTCGTGTACATCAACGGAACCTGTGGCGATAACGTTAGATACAACTGGTGCTGATGATACAGGTATGCCTACTACATTGTATTTATCTTATGATACGGGTTGGTATAGTGATGCGGCTGGTGAAAATGAGATTACTAAACTGACGAATTTGCCGACAAAGTCAGGTAAAGTGTTCGGTGGTTTTTGGACCGGCGAAGGTGCGACAGGAACAGAGATCATTGACGCGGATGGTAATATTCTGGACGGTAATTTGAGATTATCTATTGAACCTGTAGTTATATATGCTTATTTTGGTGATGGGTATACTATTACATATTCGTGTGGTGAAAATGGTACAGGTACTGTACCTGAAACAACATCGGCAATATCAACATTGCAATTTTCACCTGCGATGAACACCTGTCAACGTCCTGGTTATGGGTTTGTGGGATGGCGTGTATCTGGAACTGATGATGTGGTTGTACGTCCGTTTGCATGGGAATACACTGAAAATAAAACATTGACAGCACAATGGTTTGAATCCAAATTTACATTAACAACTACGGAATTAGAGGCTGGTAACGCATTCACGTTCACTATGGCAGCATCTGGTAGTTTTACTGTTGATTGTGGTGATGGTGGCGTGTTATCTGGTAGTGGCGTGGTAAATAATAATACAGTTACACGTGTAAATACAGATAATGCAACATATACTTGTACATATTCAACGGGTGGTGTAAAAAAGATTGCGTTTGATGGTATGGCTACCAATTATAATAGTGGTCAAGTTGCAACAATTAGTTTTTCTAATTCTGCAACGAAAGTTGGGGCTATATCTGGATCATTAGGGGCGATATTCCCAACTTTGGAGGAAAGTGTTTCTAATCGGTACCCAAAATTTTGGTATACATTTAATGGTTGTGCTAATTTAACATCTATACCAGAGGGGTTGTTTAGTGGTGTAACAGGCGCTGGGATGTATATGTTCCAAAATACATTCTCAAATTGTAGTGGGTTAACATCGATACCTGAAAAGTTATTTAATAGTGTTAGTGGAAATGCGTATTCTATGTTCCGTGCAACATTTGCTGAGTGCACTGGTTTGGAATCAATCCCCGGAGATTTGTTTAAGACTATAACTGGTAGTGCAAGCTATTTGTTTTATAATACATTTTATAGATGTACCAGTTTGACAGAAATACCAAGTTCTCTATTCAGTGGTATCACAGGTGGTGCAGAATATATGTTTAATTACACGTTTAATAATTGTACTGGATTAACAGCCATACCAGAAAATTTGTTTAGTGGGGTGACAAGTGGCGCGAATTATATGTTTGATCAAACATTTAATAGTTGTACTAGTTTAACTGGGTATATACCTGCATCAACGTTTAGTGGACTGGTTGCTAATATGGCACCTGCATACAATTATATGTGGAGGAATACATTTAATAATACTGGACTGGTTACGACCTGCCCTGATGGTACGGCGCAATATCTTACAGGATATGAAGGTAATGATACGAGTTATTATAGAAAGTGGAATGGCAAGGTTTCTTGTATATCAACCACGCCTATAGCGATATCGCTGGATACAACTGGTGCTGATAATACAGGATCACCAACAACTATATATCTATCTTATGATACTGGTTGGTATAGTGATGCAGCCGGTGAAAATGAATTTACTCAATTAACGACATTACCAAGTAAAACAGGTAAGATATTTACTGGGTTTTACACTGGTGAAAATGCTACCGGTAAAAAAATTATTGATGCAGAAGGTAATATTGTGTCTGGTAATTTGAAGATAACAATAGAACCAACAACTCTGTATGCTCATTTTGGTGATGGGTATACTGTTACATATTCTTGTGGTGCTGGCACAGGTACACCACCAGCACAGAGTAATGTTGTATCTGATTTGTTTTTTACACCAGCAATGAATACATGTGAACGCCCAGGATATTTGTTCGGTGGTTGGCGTGTTTCTGGTACTGATGATTTACAATTTGCAGAATTTAAATGGGATTATAATGAAAGTAAAACATTTGTTGCAAATTGGATCGATAGTGCGTTTGCAATAACAACAATAAAGTTAGATGCAGGAGATACATTTTCATTCTATATATCGGCGGCTGGTACATTTACCGTTGATTGTGGTGAAGGTGGTACGTTGTCTGGTACAGGTGTTTCTGGTAATACCATTACACGTACGGGTAATACAAATAATGCATCCTATGTATGTACTTATTCGACAGGTGGTGTTAAGGTTATTGCGTTTGATGGTGTGGCTACGGCATATAATACAGGGACTTCAGTTGCAGCAATTAGGTTTTATAACAATAATACCCAGGTACAAAGAAAAATTGTAGCAATAGATGGTTCGTTGGGTGCAATA
>Ga0310696_10000110_pt1 | contig 139159 bp, 121 predicted proteins | sample AusTroGonzalo_MG_4_FD_203885 | JGI IMG/M metagenome (GOLD analysis project Ga0310696, IMG submission 203885) | Bovine rumen microbial communities from tropical cattle in Woodstock, Queensland, Australia - Gonzalo_02 (v2) (version 2) | ecosystem: Host-associated > Mammals > Digestive system >...
GTTCGACCTTTGCGTCGGACTCCCTTTTTTTGTGCCCGCGCCGTTCCGGTTTGTTTGTCTTCTCATCATATATATGTGTCCGTGATGTCCGCGTCGTAGAGACGCACGGCCGTGCGTCTCTATAAAAGCATCTTCCTGAATGTCAGTTATATACAACCCTATATCAGAAAAAAAAGTCTAAACGTGTTGGTTTTTGTACAAAAAATCCTATTTTTGTCCTATCGGTATAGTATAGTACAAGTGTAGTGTATTTTGCGTTTAACCTAATTGTTTTTTTATTATGAGGTTTGTTTTCAGATTATTAATTTCAATCTTGTTTGTTGGTGCACCAAACCTTATGTTGGGTGCCAAATCTAATTCGACAGACTCTATCCCTCTGATAAGAGTGGAAAATGTAAGTGTCTATGTCGCTCCTAATCCTGCAAGTGAATATCTCACAATCTCTGTCAATGCTGATTTTGATTTTATCTTGTTCAGTTCTAATGGAAAACAAAGCTATTCTGTCTCTGGATGCTCTGAATCTTATAAAATGGATGTCTCTTCGTTATCTCCAGGTATATACATTCTTAATATCCTTGTAGATGAGAACATTTATACAAAAAGAATAATTATTGAGAGAAGATAAGTCTGATAGTTCGTTGCTGTTAATTGTATGGCTTTTGGAAATTTTAAAATAACATTCAACTCCCCAGTTATACTCTCTTTTATTATCATTTCAGCGGTCTCATTGGTTATGGGTACGCTGACAGCTGGTTTGACTACGAGAATGTTCTTTTCTTCGTATCCCTCTTCTTGGCTTTCTCCCATGACCTACCTACGTATGTTTACCTATGTCTTAGGTCATGCAGATGCTTCTCATTTCTTTAATAATATGTTGTTGTTCGTCTTGATCGGACCTATTTTAGAGGAAAAGTATGGGAGTAAGAGAATCTTGATTGTTATTGTTGCTACTGCATTGGTCTCAGCTCTTATCAATAATATATTTTTCACAACAGGCATTTTAGGTGCCTCCGGTATTGTCTTTGCCTTCATCGTGTTGGCATCTATGACCTCTTTCAAAGAAGGTGAAATACCTCTTACCTTTGTTATTGTCTTGATTCTCTATTTAGGTAAGGAAATATTGAATGGTCTGTTTAATGTGGATAATATCTCTCAAATGGGTCATTTGATTGGTGGATGCTGTGGCGCTGTAGCTGGTTTCCTTTTTCAAAAAAATCACATATAAGATGTACAAAACTCTATTTATCGACTTCGATGACACGTTGTATGATACTCGTGGTAACGCGGAACTCTCTTTGAAAGAGACATTTGATTATTTTCATTTCGATCAATATTTTCCAGACTTCGAAACATTCTCCGTTTCCTATTGGAAAACAAATGTCGAATTGTGGGATGCGTATGCTAAAGGGGAGATTGAACGTGATTATTTGATGGTGGAGAGATTTCGTCGTCCTATATCAGATGGTATTAAGGCTGATGGTTCTCATTTATCACCTACAAAAGAGTTTTGTCTGCAAGTGAGTGATGTATTCCTTGATTTCTGTGCCAACAAGCCAGGTGTTGTGGATGGAGCTCATGAATTGATGAACTATTTGAGAGAGAAAGGATATCGATTGTTTATGTGTAGTAATGGATTCCATGAAGTACAATATAGAAAATTACGCTCTTGCGGTCTGTTTGATGCCTTTGATGGAATCATCTTGTCTGAAGATGCAGGCGCCAATAAACCTAGTATTGATTATTTTAACTATGCATTCCGTGTTTCCAACGCATCTCCTGAAGAGACATTGATGATCGGTGATAATTATATTACAGATATAAAAGGAGCTCAATCAGCTGGACTTCATGTAATGTTTTTTAATAGACATCCCTCTACATTTTCCACCCCAGACCGAGTGGATTATGAAATTCATTCGCTGAAAGAAGCTATGAATTATTTATAAAGAAATCCTGCCACCTTTTTTAGAACTTTTTTGTATTTATTTAAAAATGAGATTGTTGCGATAAATTAATCTTTATCGTAAAGAGATTGTTTTACTATTTTACCAATGTTTGATTCTAATTTACCATTCTAAAAAGTTGTTTTGCCATACTTTTGAATCGCTGTAAAAAACGTACATATATTACATCATAAACTTGTACATATATTACATCATAAACTCGACCATATATTACATCGTAAATTTTAGAATCACCATACGATAGAATATCGTATTTAAATGTAAAGTTATGAAAAGATTGTTATTTATTTTATTGCCCTTTTTGGGCTTGAATTCATTCGCCCAATATGGGGGATTCGGCGGATTTGGCGGTGGTGAGAACCTTAGTTCTTATACGTCAAAAAAGGATATTAATTACGTTGGGGATGGTAAGACATATCATGCGATGGATGTTTATTATCCTAAGGAGTCAAAGGATTCCTATCCTGTTATTATTCACGTTTATGGAAGTGCATGGTCGAGCAACAATGGAAAAGGAAATGCCGACTTGGGAACTGTAGGTAAGGCTGCAGTGGATGCTGGCTATATATTTGTTACACCTAACCATCGTTCGAATAGTGATGCTCAATGGCCAGGACAGATCAACGACATTAAGGCTGTTGTTCGCTATCTAAGAGGAAATGCACAAGAACTGAAAGTGGATACTTCGTTCATTGCTATCTCTGGATTCTCATCAGGAGGTCATTTGGCTACAATGATGGGTACCTCTCGTAATGTGAAGGAGTATACTGTTGGCTCCACCACGATGGACATTGAGGGAAATCTAGGTAGATTCACAGATTTTAGTAGTAGTGTGGATGCAGTGTGCGACTGGTCGGGTCCTGTAATCCTTGATAAGGTAAATTGCGGTAACGCGATGGATTTGAACAGTTTCATTACTCCTTTGTTTGGTAATTGTTCCGCATCGCAATGCCCTGACAAGTATGCGTTGGCTACAGCTGTAACCTATATTGACCCTAGTGATCCACCATACATAATCGTGCATGGATCAGCTGATCAAATTGTGGCTCAGTGTCAGAGTGAGATGTTGTATAAGGAATTACAAAAGGGAGGGATAGAATGTGAATATATTCCGACAGGAAGTGAGCATGGTGTGAATGGAGACAAGTGTCCGGATATGATATCTTTCTTCAATAAAGCCCGCGAGAAGAAAGCTGCTGCAGCTACATCGAATGATGAAGTGAAAGCTTTGGGAATTGGCGTTTATAAGACTGAAAGCAAAATAATTCTGACAGAAAATGAAAGAACATCTTATGTGTTATTAGACATCACAGGAAAAATTGTCGGACAGGGCGTTGTTGACGATGAGGGTATAAACATTGAGTATCTACCTTATGGAGTTTATATCTTAAGATTAGGAAATGGCTTAATCTATAAGTTTTTTAAATAAGTTTGATATTTAGTGATGGGAGTGTGCGGGAAGTGATTCTCGCACATTTTTTTTGTGATTTATAGAATCAGCCATAGGGATAAGAATATCACAGAAGGAAAGAAAGCAAATATTAAGCAAATATATATCATTTGATGTGCGATTTGTTGTACCTCCTTGTCTTCAGAATTCAGTAATTGCTTGTCAGAAAGAAAATCGATATTAAAACGGGGACTCGTTAAATCGTTTTTGTACTTTTCATATAGTGTTGTGTATTTGTTTTTCAATAGATTTGCCAACTTTTTTCTTAGATGAAATATGATAAGCAAATCAAATGCTACCGCAATAAAAAATGCTATCCAAATAAATAGGAATGTTTTGGTATTCTGAACAAGTGAAATAATAGCTTTCGTATTTCCGTACAGTATGAATCCTAATAAGGTGAGAACATTAATAAACCCAATGATCATGATTGCTATATAAAATGTGCTTTTACTTAACTTCCCCATATTCTATTTTGTTAAAAATTATTTATTTAAAATATTAGCGGTGAGTTCTATAAGTTCACCGTTTAATCAAAATTCTTCATCACGAGACAAAGTTATGAATATTTTTTATTTTATCATTTTTTGTAGAAATCATCTAAACTATGTTGTAAATAAGTGACTGAATGATGAATTTTTGTTTGAAACGCGACTTGACTAGAGAAAAACGGGGACAATACATCGATATTTTTTTGCGTTTGGTAGATTATGGTTTGAACTTTATGAAGGTCAAAATAATTTTGTAGAGTCAATTACGGTAGATATTTTTTCAACATTCGACTTAATAGGTTCTTGCGATTGCTGAAAATTAAATTTTAGAACCTGCATTATAAAAATACACATGAGAAAATTAGCATTTTTAGGGTTAGCCCTATCACTATTGGCATCCTGTGTTACAGGATGTAGTAAGGACGAAGATGAGTTTATTGAAGATGGAGTTACTAAAAGTGGAACAATAGGTAATTATGCCTATGTAGACCTTGGATTAAGTGTGAAATGGGCTACGTATAATGTGGGTGCGACAAGACCTACTGGTTATGGAAGTTATTTCGCTTGGGGTGAAACAGAGGAGAAGACCTCTTATATGGAGAGTAATTATAAGTGGTGCAAAACTGTACACAATAGAATGCTAAAGTATTGTTTGGATACTTGGAGTGACGCTTATGATAACAAGTCAGTATTGGAGGCAGAAGATGATGCAGCAACTGTTAATTGGGGAGGTTCATGGCGTACGCCAACCTTTGAAGAACAAAAAGAACTGCTTGATGGTTGTACATGGGAGTTTGTTTCTGATTTTAACAATAGAGGTGTAAATGGTGTTGTTGGAACTTCCAAAAAGAATGGCAATACGATTTTCTTGCCAGCATCTGGATATTTTGAAAGAAGTAATCTTACAAGTTTGTCAGATGTGGGAGTATATTGGAGTGCATCACTATCGAGTACACTTAATGTAAAACTCTTAGGCTTTTTTGTAAAATATAATGAAATACAAGATTATCTTCAATTTCGTGAAACTGGTGCTCCAGTACGTGCCGTTTCTGAGTGATAGTGTATCTATATCCCTTAAGAGGGCGCATCAATCGTAAGTTGATGCGCCCTCTTCGTTTTAAAAGATAATACCATGCTGGGGAGCCCCCCATTAGCCTGAGTAGCGTTTTTTGTGAACTTATCGATGTTTTCAGGATATTGGTAGATTAAAGTTTTCCTATTATGAAGAGCGATATAACTTTGGAGAGACAATTAAAATAAAGGACTTTCAACATTCGACTTAATAGGTTCTTGCGACTGTTGGAAAAATGAATTATAGAACCTGCATTATAAAAAAAAATGAAAAAATTCGCATTTTTAGGGTTGGCATTTGTTCTATTGACTATTTGCACAACGGGATGTCATAAGGAAGACATTGAAGATGAAAAAAAGATTGTAGATGGAGTGACTCAATGTGGTATGATAGGTAGATATGCCTATGTCGATTTGGGGCTAAGTGTGAAATGGGCTACGTATAATGTGGGGGCACCTAAGCCTACGGGTTATGGAAAACATTTTGCATGGGGTGAAACAGTAGAAAAGGAAGAATATTTGACGAGCAATTACAAATGGTATGATCAAGCAAATGATGTATACACTAAATATTGCACGGATGGATGGTACGGAACCGTAGACGATAAGGAAGTATTGGATGCGGAAGATGATGCAGCAGCAGCTAATTGGGGAGGTACTTGGCGTATGCCTACTTATAAAGAAATAGAAGAACTGATTAATGGATGTACATGGGAGTTCATTTCTGATTTTAATGGAACTGGAACAGGTGGGGCTCTTGGCACATCCAAGCAGAATGGGAATACAATTTTCTTCCCTATGGCTGGAATTCTAGATTATGATGGATATACACCAGATTTGGGATTTTATTGGAGTTCATCACTTTATAACCCTGTAAGGAGTTATGATATGGGATTCAGAGTTGAAAAAAGAATAATTAAAAGTTATGCAGATCGTCGTGAAGCAGGAGCATCTGTACGCGCCGTTTCTGAATAACAATTAATTTCCATCCAACAAAAGGGCGTATCAATTGTAAATTGATGCGCCCTCTTCGTTTGAAAACTTTATATCATACTGTGAATTTAATAAAACGAGGTTATATCAGTGATGACGACTTTTTGAGTAGTTGTGAATGACCATTTGGTTTGGTAGTAATATTCATCGCCCGGTTGCTCGTTTAAAGGACTCAATCTATATGGAAATTGATTCTTTGCAATTTTTTTTGTTAGAATGTTCTTCTCAAAATCTATGGTTGTAAGTTTTGTTATTATTGTGGTCGAAGGAATATTACGTCTAAATGATAAGGAGGTCAGCTGATAGTTTCCATTTTGGTATATGAAGTTTTTGGATTCTTCTCCATTTTCATTGTAATACACAACACTTAGATTTTTCCCATTTCCTATGATTTGCAGATTATATTTTTCGTCATTAGCTAACGAATACAAATTAAAGCATTCCGAATTCCAAATGTCTGTCTCAAAATGGTCCCCTTTGTTTATGACAAGGATAAATCCTTTCCATTTGGATTCTATTCCATCATCCTCATCCTCCTCGTTTTCTTCATCTTCATCCTCATCCTCACTTTCATCCGTATCCTCTTCGTATTCATCCTCATCATTATTTGCCTCTGCATACCGTATTTTTTCTTTTTCCTCATCTGTGTATGGCCCCTCTATAGAGAGCAGATAATCGGTTCTTCCATCCATATTTACGTCGCATGTGCAGAGAACACCACCATAGATATACTCTTGTGGAACGAGTGTTATAAAAAGAGATGTGTCTAGATTACATCTGTTGTGCAATTTTGGATGATCGTTCTTTTTTACGCCTAGGAAGAACTCGACATCATCACATGCGTTGATATCTGTCGATTCTATCATTTTTAGATCTGAAAAAAGAGTACGTAAACATCTGTTGGGCCTTATACACATGGTACGTTCCCACAACGGTGTTTCCTCACGACCAAATACAACTTTATTTATAAAAGGAGTGATTTCCAAATCTTTTTCGAAAAATCCACTTTTATGGGGATAGTCGGTTCGATTCCATTTAGTTTCCTGCCCTCTGACAGCTATATACATCACATTGCAATAGACAAGTGTGTCAATGCTTTTCAACAACCAATCGTTTTCTCCGTTGAAGTAGCCAGAGATGTGTAGAGTCGATTTGTCGTAGTCGCCAGTTACCTTGAAATCAGTCACTGTCTTTTCTCCAAGAATAAAAGAGTCTTTGTCTGCCGCATTGAAAAAATCGTATGGTAGATTTTTCGGTATTTCTTTTGTTGCGCGAACGGCGCGTACATTAGATCCCCATATTCGATCACATTTTTCAATTTTAGGACGAGGAACGAAAAAGCCATCAGGAGTAATCGCTGTAAAAATGAATGCTTCTTCTGCTTTTCCCCAACAATTTGATTTTGAAGCTGTCCAGTAACTAAAATAGTATGTGTTATAACCGTTTGTTTCGGCTTTCTTTGCTGGAAAGAAAATGGATTTTCCATTGAATTTCGAGGTGCCGATTAAACCAGAGATTTCTTTCCCTTGGTAGTTTTCTATCCATTGCCATCGACAAGCTTCGTATAACTCATTAAACTCTTTCACCGTTGGCATTCTCCATTCCTTTCCCCAATTCTCATAAGCAGCATCATCTTTTAAGTCGAGCACCTCCTTACAATCATCCGAATTATACTTTTTCATGCCAATGTTCTTGGCGAATTTGTAATTCTCTTTTGAATAACTTTCTTTGGATTGGGTCTCTCCCCATGCAAAGGTATTGCCAATCTCGTATGAATCGGATGCTCCGATATTGTAGGTTGCCCATAACGTACCGCTGTGCAGACCAAGATCAATATACTCGTGTTCGTTCGATTCTTTATTTGAACACCCGAAGCTGGTGACTAAAACAAGTATGCAACATACTTGAAGAAAGTGAAATAGATAATTGAAACGATAGCTCATATTGAGTGAATTTTAGTGGATGTATGGAAATACGTATTGTCGTAAATTTTCTATATATCTTTTTGTGCGTATTTATTTTTGCACATATATCAGTGCGAAAATCTTCAAATTTTCTACAAATATATACAATTTCGATTTATTTGTGTATCTTCACATCGTGAATGTGATATGATACCATGAAACGAATTTTGTGTCTGATAATTTCCATGATTTCCTTTTCCGTCTGTTGGGCGGAAAATGTAGAGTATGCAAGATTTGACCATATTTCCACTAAAGATGGTCTCTCTTCTAATCTTGTTTTTTCTCTTACAAAGGATTCGACGGGGTTCCTTTGGATAGGAACTGATTTCGGATTGGACCGTTTTGATGGAAAGCATTTTAAACATTATCGTAAAAAAGAATACCCTTCATTGCATAGAAACGACATCTATTATGTGAATCATTTAGGGCAAGACAGGATAGTGGTGGGTGGTTTTAGCGGAATGTTTCAGGAGTATGACCGCAAAAGAGATTTGTTTTTGGAATTGATGCCTACTGAGATGGATTCAATGGGATATTCTCAGATGAAGGGAACCTGCATCTCTCCATCGGGCGATTATTATGTTTTTTCAAATGAACATGTGTTCAAATATGATGCGGAAAAAGGATGCTTTAATTCGCATTTTGCGGCCTATGACTCGATTCAATCATCGTTTTGTTCTTCTTTGTATGTGGATTCAAGAAATCGTTATTGGTTAGGTTCCATTAACCAACTCGTGGTGTATGATGGGTTTGGACATCCATTGTCCTCTTTTGATGAGCAGCATGATCATTGCCGACCTGTCACTAATGTGTTGCCGATAGACGGAGACCGAATTGTTGTGACCTTTATGGGCGACAACCTATGGATTTTCTCAAAAGGAGATTTGTCGCAGAAAATCTCCCTCCCGTTGCCTTTTAAGAGTGTCTCTAAAATGATTCAGACGAAAAATGGTCGTTTCTGGTTTGCCACTGACGGCGATGGCTTGTGGTATGCGGATTCGTTAACAATCGGAACAACTTTTAAATCTGTTGTGCCCTATAATGAAACGGCTGATAACATAAAAAAGATTTATGGATTGGTGGAAGGTAATGATGGCTCTATCTGGATTGGTACTCACAATACGGGTCTGTGGAGAGTTCATTCAAATGATGATTATAATATTATTTTTTCTGGTGATTTTGGTTTTCCTCCGTATATGTGCACCTCTTTCTCGGAAGATGAAGAGGGCAATTTGTTGGTAGGTACGGATGGTAATGGACTCTATTCGGTTTCCCCAGATTTGCGACATATAAAACATTATGAGTTTAAAAATAACAATGTCACAGGTATCTGCTTAGTGCAGAATAATGTGTTAGTCTCCACTTGGGGTGGGGGAATCCAATCATTGAATCTCAAGACGGGAGTCTCGTCGGAAATATCGTATGATACAATCCATCATCCAACGAATATCTTTTTCTATGTTTCTAAATCCAAAGATGGAACGATTTGGGGAAGTGCGGCTAATGATGACTTATATATGAAACATCCTTCGGAAATGTGGAAGAAATTGGCATTGAAAGATGATTCTATAAAGGGGTTGAATAGTCAGTGGATTGTCCGTACGTATCAAGGAAAGGACTCTTGCATGTGGATATTGGCTACCAATATGCTATGGTTGTATGATGGGAATCGCGTAAGAGCTATTCGTCCGGAACTGTTTGGAGAGCGATCTCATTCGCCATATTCCATTTTTGATGCGGATTCTGATCCAGAGGGGAATCTGTATGTCTCTACAAACCGAGGTGTTTTACGTTATTCTGCGGATGGAATGCGTCTTGATACATTGTCGTTTCTACCAGAGGATTATTATCGTGTCATAAAATGTGGAGATCAGGGTCGTTGTTGGTTGGCCTCCTATGGTTCGATTCTCTCTTTTGATTCGGAAAAGAAGGAATTGGATTATCTCCCTGGCGGATTCCGAGATTTGTTTTACATAAAATCAGGTTACAAAGATTCTAAAGGAAGAATTTGTTTAGGCACATCGTCGGGTTTCTATATGTTTAATCCGATGAAGATGTATCCCGACACTACGATTCAATCTCTTTCATTTTCTGATCTTTATATTGCAAGAAAAAAAGTTCAACCTGGCACATCCGTTTTGAAAGAGGGTGCGTTGTCCGACTTGAAAGAACTAGAGTTGTCGTATGACATGAATGATATTGAAATCGGTATCGACGTGTTGGATTATGCAAAATATAACAAAGTGCAATTGCGGTATCGTGTGCTCGGTTTGCAAGATGAATGGCTTCCTTTGAATGATGTTCGTACGCTTTCATTTAATTATATTCCTACGGGAACGTATACCTTGGAGGTGGAAGCTTATCGTTCGAATATGAGTTGTGATTATCCACGTATCACGATAGACATAAAGGTCCTTCCACCTTGGTGGAGAACGTGGTGGTTCCGTTCTATCATCTTGCTTCTCTTCTTTATCGGATTGTCCATCTATATCAGAAAGAGAACGCTTCAATTAAAACAAGAAAAGATACGGTTGAAACAAGAGATGGAGCAGCAAACGAAGATGTTGAATCAGACAATGAATGAACGTAAGAAGTTGATTAACGTATTGTCTCATGATTTAAATAATCCATTGTTTTCTGTTATTGGTAAAGGAAATGAAGAGATGACGCATTTGACGCACGACGAGGTGGTGGAGATGATTGAAGACAAATCGGTTTGGGAGGAGAACACCGTGTTGATTGTTGATAAGGATGAAAAGACACAAACGGAGATAAAGAATATGTTGAGTGATTATTTCCATGTGATTGTTGCATCGGATGGAGAGGAGGCTGTGAAGATTGCTGATTTACAGTTGCCTGATATCATTGTGAGTGATATGGATCAGATGGAATTGAGTGTGGCAGAGATGTCAAAACAATTATCTGCATCAGAGCGGACGCGACATATACCAATCTTGTTTATATCGTCGAAAAATGATACGGTGGATCGTTTGTTGGGCTTGTTGTTTGGTGCAATCGACTATGTGACAAAACCATTCAGTCAGTTGGAATTGTTGCTGAAGTTGACCAATATTTTAAAAGTGCGTCAGGAGCATCAGAAGCTTATTATGCAGGCATCTATGGCAATGCGGGTGAAGGAACAAACCATGCAGGGTGATGCAAGCGAAAAGAATGAGATACACCCATTCTTGCAATCCTTTATGGAGAAGGTGTCAGAATGTTACATGGATAATATGATAACCGTGGACGACTTGGCAGGCAAGTTGGCTGTCAGTAAGCCGACCCTAACAAGAAAGGTGAAGTCAATGACAGGCAAGACCCCAATGGAGTGGTTGATGGAGTATCGTTTGAATCGATCATTCCAGATATTACAAGACTCCAATTCAGGTAAGACTATCTCGGAGGTAGCCTATGAGGTCGGCTTTAGTGATCCTTCCTATTTCACAAAGAAATTCAGAGACTACTATGGGTATTTGCCATCACAGATAGAGGAAAGAGGAGGAGAGTGAAATATTAAAGATTAGGAATATAAGGAAAGGTTCACATATAAAAATGTGAACCTTTCTGCATATGGGAATGGATGTTCTTGATGAATAAGGACACCCATTCCCTCGTCCTCAGGAAATCAAAACAAGTTACTTTACCATAAGTGTGGTACGATACTTACCTAACTGTACGATATAGATCCCTTCTTTCATAAAATCTTTGTTAAGAGTAAAGATATTGGAACCTGAATTAATAAGCAGTTGTTCTACATAAATGCATTCTCCTAATAGATTGGTGATCTGTAATCTCTCTTTTGTAGGGTGGTCACTTTCTATTTGGATTGTTACGTGTTCTGTCATTGGGTTAGGATAGAGAGATATTAATGAGTGTTTATATATTGATGATGTTTGTGTACTTTCTCCCATCAAATAGTAGCATGCATTCTTTATTACAGACAATCCATCATCTGTAATGTTAGCATAGGAACTACTGTTCAATCCTATTTGAATGTATCGTTCATTTATTTTTGTCCCTGCGATGGAACTGCCGGCTTCAATCTCTAAAATGCTTACTTGTTCTTCTCCTTTGATGTTGGCAATGGATGAGATGACACCTGTCGCATCGATGAAAGATTCCGGGTTCATGTAGGTCAATGCCTTTGAGTTAATTTCATTCACCATCTTTATTTCGTTCCCATTTATAAAGGTGACATCTTTGAACATAGGGTGATTGATGAATCTGTTGTCGACAACAAGGTTGGTTTCAGTTGTGTTGTCTCCGTAACCTGTAGTGGCCCATCCCCATGCACCATCTGCATTTTTGTAGCCATGCACCTTCATGCTAAGCATTGGTTTTGCTAATCCTTCCAACATTGTCATGATAGGTGCTGTTGATGCTGTTTCTTCACTGATAACCACCATGTCGAAGACACTTAGATTGATATTGGAGAGATTTGCATCTATGACTCTTACGTATAGGTCAGTACATTCTTTCAGCATTGGAAGAATCTTATCATTGGCAAAATTGTCATTTGATTCATCAGTAATATAGGCAATACGTTTTTTGCTATCGGTGTTGATGATGTTGACTGAGAATGTTTGTTTGATTACATTTTCTCCACCTACGGTTTCTATGGTCATTGTGCCGCTTTCTGTTGGTGTGCCAGAAATGGTTATTGTATTCTCCTTTTTCTCTACTTTTAGTCCTGCAATGACGGTACTTGTTTTAATGTCTGTGGCAGTTCCTCCAAATGTAAAGGAAAGATTGGAGATAGGTTCGTTGGAGAATACTTCTTGAGTCAAATTTCCTGTCACCTCCATTGTTGCTTTTGTTGGTTGTACAGTGGAGTGCTCTCCATTTAAGTATATGTCTGGTTGATCAATCTTGTCTACACCATCACCAATGTAGAAACCAAGGTGAGGAGGTTGATTATAACTTGAGTTTTGCCAAGCAATAGCACAACGATATACAGGGTCGTGCATTAGGGTGAACAGACGATATTTTGATTCGATGGTCGTAGTGTAAATATAGATTTTATCTCCATCATGATAGATTACCTCTTCGCGCCAATCGCCAAATAGGTCGGCAGACAGACATGGTGTGTTCTTGGTGCCGTTGCAAGCATTTCCTTTGAAGGTGATAAGACGGTTAACTCCATTCCCATTCCATTTGTCACACTTCGTTCCATCAAGCAACTCATCTTGTAAGTCACCATCCCAGTAGATGCGGAAGTTGACACTCGGTTTGTTACTTGATATTTGTTTCCCTTTGCAGTCAAAAACACCGGGAGCAGAACTCCACATTTCGAAACCTCTGTATTTGGCATCAATATCAGCAGCCATACCACGACCGTTGTCTGTTCCTGTTTTCTTTCCGTGAATCACTTTGTTGTTTTTTAGGTCTCTCATTTCATATCCGTAAGCAGCCCCCTTGTCCTCATGTACAAACCAACCTTCAAGTCCAGCTCGATCAGGATCCATGTCGGATACGTGCATGGCGTCACCATGTCCGAATCCTGTTCTGGAGTATGTCTTTCCATCATCATCGATAATGGCTGAGCCAAGAATGATTTCGTCTCTTCCATCTCCATCCACATCGGCTACAGAGACGTTGTGGTTTCCATCACCATATGCTCCCTGACCCTTCTTGTCTGAGTTGTGGTACCAGCGTTGTACAAGTTTTTTGTTTTTGAAATCGTAAGCAGCAAGAGTTGTACGTGTATAATATCCACGACACATTACAACACTTGGATGAACTCCGTCTAAGTAAGCAGTGCAGGCATTGAAACGATCTACACGGTTACCATAGCTGTCGCCCCATGCAGATACATTACCTCTTTCTGGAGTGTATTTCACAGTATGGATTTCAGCTCCTGTTTCTCCATCAAAAATTGTAAGGTATTCTGGCCCGTCAAGTACATAACCATTGCCATTGCGATAGTCTGCGTTAGGGTTGTCATTACCCATGATTACATTTTTACCTTTACCGTCTTTTGTGCCTGGTGCTGTTTTGCAGACCATTTCACATTTTCCATCACCATCGTAATCATAGACTTGAAATTGAGTGTAGTGTGCTCCAGAACGAATGTTAATACCAAGGTTTATTCTCCAGAGAAAGGTTCCATCCAATTTGTAGCAGTCTATAAGGGTGTTATCCGTTTTCCCGCTTTGTGAGTTGTCCTTGGCATTGCTTGGATACCACTTAACGAAAAGCTCGTACTGCCCGTCTCCATCAACATCACCCACGCTCATGTCGTTGGCTGCATAATTGTTGCCAGGTCGTTTGAGTGTAAGTGTTTTGTATTGCTCTCCCCATGGAATAGTTGCTTTTGAAGCCTCTGTTTCCACACCACCTACAACAGCCTTAATTACATATTTTGAATTGGCTGATCCTTTTGTGTCTACATAGTTGGTCTTGGTTGTGATAGGAGCGTCATTAATTTTGGTTCCATCACGATAGATGTTGAATCCAGTGGATTTGTCATCCGTTCCAAGAAATCTCCAACTGATGAAGACCCCATTGTTTACCTTAACAGCTACTACGCCTCTATCAAGGTACTCCATTTGTTTAGTGCCTGCGTAACTATTAATCCCTATTATAATAAAGAAGAATAGAACTACATTGATCTTTAAGAAAAAATGTTTCATGATGTTTTAGTTTTACGGTTCGTGTTATAGTTAGTTGAAAGTTTATTGTGTGTCGAATAAAATTTCTGTGGCTAAAGTATAAATAGCCACTCATGTAGATTTTTAAAATAACTCCAAAAATCGGTAAAATAACTCCAACAGATGATTTCTTCGATGAAAGCGTGCTTTTTGTAAAAAGGCTGTTCTTTATTCGTTGTTGTCTGATTTATCAGAAAGAGGATTGTTTCCAAAGTAGTCTTTGTACTTCCTGCTGAAATAGGAAGGATCGTTAAATCCGACTAAATAGGCAACTTCACTAATGGAATGATTGCCTTCTGATAGAAGGGATTTTGCCATGTTTAAACGATATTCAGACAATAACTCAACAGGTGATTTGTCTATAATAGATTTTAATCGGCGGGTGAGTGTGGACTTGCTCATGCCCAAATCATTGGCGATGTCGTTAAATGAATAGCTGGTGTTTTTATAGTTCTTTTTGATTAAATCTAATAATTGATTTATGAGAGGATTCATCTGATTGTCTTTCTCCTCATTTGTGTAAGAACCTGCTAAAATCTGAATTTGATGACGTTGCTCTCTTCGTAGGAAGTTTATCGTTTTAATTAACAACTCGTCGTCGTAGAATGGTTTTGGTATAAAGTCAATTGCTCCTTCGGCTAATCCTTTCAGACGAACAGATATATCAGACTTTGCGGAAAGGAACAATAATGGAATGTTGGATGTGACATTGTTGCTTGCAATTCGTTTGCACATCTCTATTCCATTCATGATAGGCATGTCTACATCACTAATGATTAGGTCTGGAATGTTATCCAATGCTTTGTCAAATCCTTTCGCACCATCGGTTGCGGTGATTACGGAAGTATAGGGTGATAACATTTTGACAATGTTTTCAAGCAATAGTTCATCATCATCTACAATTAAAATGGTTTTCTCTTCTAATATCTTTTTATCAATGGAGAGTGTGGAATTGAGATTGGCTCTTTTCTTTTCCTTTCCTTCCTGATCATCTGATATTTCACTTCCGATTGGCAAAATCAAACGAATTTTTGTGCCTACGTTTAACTGGCTTTCGATTTCCATCTTTGCCCCCATCTTCTGAATGAAATCATGAATAATTTGGAATCCTAATCCATATCCGGTTTCTTGCTCTGTCCCTTTTTCAGATACGAGTTTGTTCATATTTAGAATTCCGTTTATCTTGTCTTCACTCATGCCAATTCCTTCGTCTATTATGTCTATCTGAATTGAATCAACAGATTCTATGGCAGTTATATGAATTGTTTTGCCTTTTGAGGTGAATTTGATGGCATTGGTGATGATATTGCGGATAATGGTGGCAAGCATCTTATAGTCTGCCAATGCGTGATGTTTTACTTGAATATTGGAGTTTAACAGAATCTCTTTACTGTCTGCAATGCCATGTAAGAGAGAGATTACCTCAGGAAGTAGTTTGTGTAGGTCGACGTTCTGTGTCTCACATTGAAGTTGTTCTTCTGCACTTGCAGCCCATTGCAAAAGATGAATCATCTCCTTTTCGATTTTCTCCGCTTCTTTGCTAACGTTGGTGAGTATACGTTGAGACTCTACTGGCTCATAAATATTCGTCACCAATCGTTTGAGTGTTGAGACAATGGCGAACATCGGATTTTTCAGGTCGTGTGCCACAACGGAAATCAGTTGATCTTTTTGCTTTAATGTGCTGATTAAAGTGTTGTTACGTTCTTGTATGGCACATTTCTGTTCTTCCAATGTTTGGTTGGCTTTAATCAAATCGATGGTCTGCTCATTTACAAGTTTTTGAAGTTCTTGTTTTCGTTTATTAATGCTTCTGATTCGTAGGTAAGCGATGAGTATGACTATCAAGATGAATAATAGAGAGACAAGGAAGATGAATGTCTTCGTTTTCCACCATGGGGCTAACACACTGATGGTGAGAGAAATCTGTTTCTGCTTTTGGAAATCTGGAGTGAATGTACCCAGTTCGATGATGAAATCACCGGCAGGTAGGTGATTAATTGTGATGGCACGTTGACTGCCTAAGTTGGTCCATGTCGTGTCTATGGCTAGAATGCGATAAGCGACGATGGTATTGTCGGTTAGAGTATGATTGACAATGTCGAAAGTGAGTGTACAGTGAGTCTGATTGTGTTTTAGTGTTAACAGTTTTGTTTGGTTTAAAGGTTGAGGCAATAGTTCATTTCCAACATTGATCTTTTCTCCTTTTATGAATAATTCTGCAAAGGAAAGATAGTCTGTATGATCATTAACATCTACATGGGTGTTTATACAGATGAATCCATCTTTTGATCCAAAAAATAGTTTGCCTGAAGAGGAAAGAAACGCTGCTTTTCTGACAAAGTAGTCTCCAGACATTTTACCACTTGCAAAATGAGTCGTGTATTTTTTGTTTTTATAGTCGATAGAAAGAATGCCATTAGAACCGCTTGTCCATAGAATACCGTTTGAATCCATCACTATAGATGCGTATTCTCCTGATGGAAGAAATGCAAGTTTCTCATGGTTCGTATCGTCCACATCGAACCGATAGACACCTTGATTGCTTACGACAAAATAGTTCCCTTCGTAATCTCTTGTTCCTTGTAAAAATAACAAAGGGTTCTGTGATTTGCTCTTTGCTATGTCAGGGAAGATGGATTTGAAACTGCCAGAATGATTACTCCATATAGTACGAGAGGAGAGTATACGTAGGGTGTTGTCAGACAACTGAATGGTTTGTTCCATCCAAAGATCGGCAGAGGAGGCCATGGATGTGTCTGAAAGTAGTAGCCTTTGCCAATGCCCATCAGACTGACAATAGATACCGTCACCCGCTGTTGATATGTAGATGTCGTTAGTGGAACTCTTTTTTATGTTCTTGGTTCTATTGATCGGTTTGGATAAATTCTCATGCTGAATATCGTTGAATTTGTGTTGATGGGTTATGTATCGTTGTGTTGTGCCTCCCCAAAAACCGATTAGATAGTTGTCGTTATCCTGTTCGATAGTGAGTACATTGTTGGACGATAACCCTGTGGTATTGGTATAATGCTTTTTTACTTGAAATTTATTATCTAACACAAATAGCCCTGATCCATCGGTTCCGTATAGTAGGTCGCCGTTACGCATATCGGCAAAACAGCATCCCATCGTTTGTGGTATGCCAACGGAGAGAGAATTGAAGTAATTGTATTGGATGATGTTTTGTGTGCACCAGACACCTGAATTTTGTGTGGAGACCCAAATGTTATTGCGAGAATCCACAAACAGAGAGGTGATCTTTAAAATGGCGTTTTCATCTTCATTAATGGGAATGACCTTTTGAAATTTGAATTGACCATGCTCAAATTCAGTTTTCCATAATCCGGATCCTGAGGTGCCTATCCATATATGTTTGTCTCTGTCTTGTACAATGGCTGAGATGGAACGGAATGGTGTGTTGATTTTGTTGGGTGTATTAATAGTGCCATTGTTATTTATTGTAGCCAACCACAGGGACCCTACAGTGGAGCAGAGTAGAATGTGATGATGGTCTATCAACAATAGGTTGTTGATCATTTCATCCATACTGCTTCTAAAATCACAAAGAGGAAGTTTTTCACCTTCTTGGTTAACAACGTAAACACCTTTGTAATCTCCTATCCAATAGCGATTAAATGAATCTTTTCGAATGACTAATACGGTGCTATCTTTTAATTGCCCTAATACTCGTCTGAAAAGAGAGTGCTCTTTGTCATACGAAAAGGCCCCATTCCCTGAGGAGAGTAACCCTTCTCCATCAAATTGAATGGAAAATCCAGTTATGTCATATTGAAGTTCTTGTTCGTTGGAGGAAAATGGTATTTGTTTAAAGTTGGAATGGGTTTTATCGTATGAGAATAAAACGAAGTTTGAACCTGCAAAAGAAACCTCTCCATTGGGCAGTATGAAAGCATGATAGATGTCGTTGCGAATCATATTTGGGTTTTGCTCTGCATAATATGTTTTGAATTCTTTTCCATCAAAACGACTGATACCATAATGTGTGGATAACCAAATAAACCCATGGGTATCTTCGGTTATATCGTGCACATTGTTGCTACTTAATCCATCCTCTGTTGTATAATGGAGAAAGAGTTGGTTGTAGTCCTCCGCAAAGATGTTGGTTGCGAATAGCAGTAATGTTATGATTCTAACGAATCGGTTCATAATTTTTGTTTTGTGTTTCGTGCATACAAATATAAAACGATTGAGGCAAATTGTAATTCTTTGTCAAAAAAAATGCGTCATTCTCTGACGCATTTCTCTGTTTTTATATTCTCTCTTTTAACGCACAATCACCTTTTCTCCATTAATAATATAGATGCCTTGTGCTAATCCATCAACGGTGTTAATGCCCTCATTTAAACGGATGGTTGCAATTGCTTGTCCCATTTCATTGAATAGGGTGGTGGTGCCTGCCCTCTCAGAACGTATGTAGAGCGTTCCGTCGACTACATAGATGTTGCGCACGACTCTCTCTTCTGTATCGTATGTGGATGTCTCTTCTTCTGTGATACCAAGTAGATAGTGACAAGCGTTTTGTATGAGTCTGACTCCATCTTCTGTTATGTTTGCGAAGGAGCTTCCATTGATACCGATTTGAAGATAGTTTTGTGTGATGTTTGTGTTTGATATGTTGCTACCAGCTTTTGCTTCAAGGATGCAAACTTGATTGTTCTCTCCTTTGATGGTGGCGATTGTGTTGATTTCTCCACTTGAAGAGTTGAAATTTGCTGGATTCATGTAGGTGTATCCTTTGCTGTTGACTCCTGAAAGGAGATCTAATTCGTTGTTCTCCAATTGAATGCCTTTGAAGATGGGATGCTCCTTCATGTTGTCTGCTACCACAAGGGTGGTGGCTGTGGCGTTGTCTCCATAGCCTGTTGAGGCCCAGCTCCATGTTGCGTCACTGGTTTTGTAGACATGTACTTTCATGTTGAGCATAGGGAGATTGATGCCTTTAATCTTTGCCATGATAGGCGAGTTGGATGCGGCTACTTCACTGATGATGATCATGTCAAAGAGAGAGAAGTCGATATTGGTTCGCCGTGCATTGAGTTCAATCACAGTGATGCCTTCCATGTTTTTCAATGCGGGCAGTAACACTACATCATTGGCATAGGTGGCAATTGTTGGGTCGGTGATATAGGCAATCCATTTGTCTGTTGTTGATGGGTCTTTGATAAGTGGCGATTCCCCTACAACATAGATGTCGGGTTGCTTGATATGGTCTACGCCATCTCCAATGTAGAACCCAAGGTGGGGTGGTTGGTTATAGGATGTGTTTTGCCATGCCACACTGCAACGATAGACCGCGTCGTGCATTGGCGTGAATAGACGATAATCGGATTCGATGATTGTGGTGTAGATGTAGATTTGACTTGGATTGTTCTCGTTGTAGGTGATTACCTCTTCTCGCCAATCACCGAAGATGTCGGCTGATAGACATGGATTGCTTTTGGTCCCGTTGATGGAACTTCCTTGTAATGTTATCAAATTAGAAGTACCGTCGCCTGTCCACTTTGTGATGGTAGTGCCATCCAATAATTCGTCTTGAAGGTCTCCGTCCCAATAAATGCGGAAATTGATGGAGGGTTTGTTCTTTGAAATGACATTGCCTTTGCAATCGTATGTTCCAGCACCGCGTGAACTCCAACATTCAAATCCTCTGTGTGATGCATCTATATCGGCAGAGAGTCCACGTCCATTGTCATCGTTTGTGCGTTCTCCAAAAATAACTCTTCCTGTATTCAAATCACGAAGTTCGAACCCATATTCACTATTCTTATCTTCATGAACAAACCATCCCTCCAAACCTGCTCGGTCGGGATCTAAATCTGATACGTGCATGGCATCTCCATGTCCAAAGCCTGTTCTGTATTTCAGTTTTCCATCATGGTCGATACAGGCAGAACCATAAATGATTTCGTCGAAACCGTCGTTGTCAACGTCTGCTACACTTAGATTATGAAACCCTTCTCCATAGGCTCCGGCTCCGTCTGTCTTGGATTTGTGTTCCCATCGTTGAACTAATTTGCCATCAATGAAATCGTAAGCTACCAAGTTTGATTGCGTATAATAACCACGACACATCACTACACTCGGATGTACACCATCCAGATAGGCAGTGCATGCTAAAAAACGATCACATCGGTTGCCGTAGTTGTCTCCCCATGTTGATTTGTTACTTACGTTTCCTCGTACGGGATTGTATTCGATTGTATGAATCTCTTCTCCTGTCTCACCACTGAAGATGGTTAGATACTCGGGTCCATCAAGCACATATCCGTTACTGTTTCGATAATCTGCATTGGGATTGTCATTGTTAAGCAACACATATTTCCCTTGGCCATCTTTTGTTCCAGGTGCTGTTTTACAGACCATCTCTGCTTTGCCATCTCCATCGTAGTCGTAGACCTGAAATTGTGTATAGTGTGCTCCTGCACGTATATTGATACCCAAATCGATACGCCATAGGAAAGAACCATCTAGTTGGTAACAATCTATGTAGACATTGCCGGTATAACCGCTTTGGGAGTTATCTTTTGCGTCGGAGGGATCCCATTTGACAAAAAGTTCGTATTGCCCGTCTCCATCTACATCTCCGACACTCATGTCGTTGGGGGTGTATGTATAACTGCCACTGGCGTTAGAACCACCAGCGGGACGTTGAAGATTGAGTGTCTTGTATTGTTGTCCCCATACTTCCACTGTATTCGATGCACTTGTCTCTGTTCCATTGAGAACAGCCTTGACAACATACTTGGAAGAGGTTGTGCCGTTTTTATCCACATAGTTTGTGCGGGTGGTGATGGGTGTGTCATTCACTTTCGTTCCATCTCGATAGAGGTTGAAACTAATGTTTTCGTCATCGGTGCCTAAATATCTCCAACTGATAAATACACCATTGGATCCTTTAACGGCAACAACACCCCGATCTAACTGCTCCATTTGCTTGGTGGCACTAGAAAGAGATAATGATCCGCTAAAAAGTAATATAATCAGTAATAGACCTTTAAGATGCAATGAGTTCATGTTTTTCATGGTTCCCGTGTTTTTAATTTCGTGCTTTTTTCAGAATTCCATTTAAGGTGGGTATAACTTCGTCACCTTAAGTACAGATGCAAATCTATCTGTATATGATTAAATGAATTGGTATTTTTTATTCAAAAGATAGGATTTTGAAATCATTGGGTCATTATTTCTTCGTTTGTGTTGGTGAAATTCCAAAATACGATTTGAAACGCTTACTGAAATAGGAAGGATCTGAGAATCCTACCATATAGGCGATTTCGTTGATGGATGAACCGTTGTTTTCTTTTATCTGGCGCATTGCTTCGTTGAGACGATATTCGCTTAACAGTTCGACTGGCGATTTGCCAACGACTGTTTTGATACGACGGAACATAGTGGATCGACTGACGCAGAGTTCGACGGCCAAATCGTCGACAGACAATTCAGCATTGCTATATCGCTCACGGATTAGATCCATAAAGTGGTTCACAAATGGATCTTCTTTTGGTTGTTGAGTGATTCCTTCCTCAGAATCGATCTCTGTCGATGCTTCTCGTTGCATGAGTTGTGCAAGTAGGTAAGCACGTTCCTGTTTCCGTAGTTTCAGAATACTGCGCAACTTCGCCATCAATTCCTCTTGACTGAATGGTTTCGGAATATAATCGATGGCACCATTGGTAAGACCGAGCAGACGATCATTCTCGTCGCTTCGACCTGACAAGAATAGTATTGGAATATGAGAGAAGATATCGTCTTTCTGTAATTGCTGACAGAGTTCGATACCATTCATAATTGGCATTTCCACATCACTAAGGATGATGTCCACCTCATTCTCATTTATGATATCCAGAGCTTGTTTTCCATCGTATGCGATAAGCACATTGCAGAAGTCGCTGAGAAGTGTCTTCATGTTTTCGCAGATGAGAGGATTGTCGTCGACCATTAGAAGCGTGTTGCCTGACAATATCTCTTCCGTTTCCTGCTCTTTGTTGGCAATGATAGCAACATTCGGCTTTTCAAAGATGGCAAGGGAGTTCGAACGAGGAATCGTAATGGTGATACGAGTTCCTTCTCCCTCTTTGCTTGTAGCCGAGAAGGTTCCATTGTTGAGTTGGATGTATTTCTTACAGATACGTAATCCGAGTCCCGTACCTTTCTCTTGATCGGTTCCTGTAGTACTTTCCACCTGCAGATTCTCTGCTAATCGTTTTAATGCTTCTTCTGACATTCCAACGCCAGAGTCTTGAACATAAAGTGATATCTCAGTATCATTCTCAGAGGCACCTATGGTGATGGTGCCGAATGTCTCTGTGAATTTCACAGCATTGCTTAATAGATTGCGAATGACAGCGCTAATCATACGAGGGTCGACGTATGCTTTATGTTGTAGATTCACCTCTTTATTGCAGGTGATGTTTTTGCGTTTGATCATTCCAGTCGTCAACTGTATGATATCGTCGATAAGCGGATTCAGATCAACGTCTTGTGGTTTGCAGACGAGGTCATCTTGTTTGGATTGAGCCCAGTCGAGTAGTTTCAGCATCTCGCCTTGCAATGTTTTGGCTGAATCGTGAACATCCACAATCAGTTTCCGTTTATTTTCTTCAGGCAATGCCTTCTCCTTCAACAACCAGTTCTCCAATGCGACAACAATGGCGAACATTGGATTCTTCAGGTCGTGTCCGATAACTGAGATAAGGCTGTCTTTATCTTTTAATGCATTCTGTAATTCGATGGTACGAATGTTTACTTGCTCGTTCAATTCGTTCTTCATCTCAATGAGTCGGCGCATTCTCCATCTGAAGATGGCGATGATGATAAGAATTAAAGCAATAGCGACAAGTGTGATGAACCACCATGAGTTCCACCACGGAGGAAGCACTTTGATGGTTAATGCGATGGTCTTCTGTCCGCAATCCTCGTTACTTCTGAAGGCGTTTACTTCTAAGGTGTATGTGCCTGTAGGCAAGTGTGAGAATTTGATTTTCTTATCGGTTGGCAATGGTTGCCATTCGTTTTGAAGTCCGACAAGTCTATATTGTCCTCTGATGCGATCGATGGTTGAGAAGTCTATCATATCAACATCAATGGTGATATTCGTTTTGCCATAATCAAGTTCGATGTTGGATAATTGAGATAGAGGTTTTTGATTCAGCGGTTTCTCCTGTATATTCACCTTCTTTCCATTGATGTAGAGATAGGAGAAAGAGAGATATGGAATGATGGTGTCGAACTTAAGTTTGCTAGGATCAATGCTGATGTAACCACCATTGGTTCCAAAATAGATTTTACCATCAGACGCTTTGTAACCCGATCTCAAGTAGAAATAGAAGGTAGCCACATCTGTGTAGTTGCCAGGCAACTTGTAGCATGTCTTTTCTTTGTCATTAAAGGAGATGACGCCATTGTCGCCAGCCAACCAGAAATTGTCGTTGTCGTCTTGCACGATGGCCCTATAATAACCTTTTGGTACATAGTCCAACATCTCTGGAGATTTCTCATTAGGAGAGAAACGTGCGACACCTTCGCTTGTGGCAGCGAAAAGATAACCTTCGTCGTCGGTTATTATGTCGTTGATACTGAACGGATTGGTTCTTTTAGTGGTGTTCACGTCCTGAGAATAGGTGGTCATTGCCCCATTCTCTTCTTTCCATAATGAGTTGGTAGTCAGAATCCAATGCTCGTTTTGTTTTCCATTACAAACAGCGAGGACCCATTTGTTGTTATTGTTGGTCAGAGTGTCATGCGGAATTATTTTCTCCCATTGCGATACACCCTCTCTTTTGTGGTATAAACCATCACCAGAAGAACAAGCGTAGATATCACGTCCGTTGGTGACACTGATTCCAAAGAAGCATGTGGAAGGTGAGTTGACTCCTTCGAATTTCTCTTTTTCGTAGGCACCTGTGTTCAGATCGCATCGATAGACACCGCCACCCCAGGAGGCTACGTAACAAACGCCAGATTTAGTCTTAGCTATTTCTGGAATATTGTTGTTTGGAAATTTAGCTAATGATTTGATGTTGAATTTTGAATCAACCGTATACAAACCGCCACCATCCACGCTGATAACCATATTATGTTGGTCATCTTCAGCGAATGAGGTGCAGACAGCTAAAGGAAATCCGAAATCCCATGAGCAGGTAATACCAGTTTCGTTCTCTCTTTTGTATCTCCACAAACCTGAGTTTTGTGTTCCAAACCAGATGTCTCCCTTTTCATCTTCTGTGATGCAATAAATTTTTTGAGCTTCGTCGATGGAGGCATTGAATGGTCTGAGGTTGGTGAACTGAGGCTCATTGCAAAGGAAATCATCGGTATACCATAGACCATGAGCATCCGTTGCAATCCAGTATCTACCTTTTCTATCGCATATAATGTTAGTTATGCAATCGAAAGGAGTCTTTATGACACGAGGAGGTTGAATCTCTTTTTGATTGGTGTTGAATATCCATACTTCAGCAGTTTGTGATGCAACCAATAGGAGAGAGTCGTTTAATGGCAACATGGTTCTAACAAAACTGCAGGCGTCACCCTCTGGTTTGTATCGAAGTTGTAGTTTTCCAGCAGCAGAGAATACCATCATAGAATCCATCGATCCCAACCAATATCTTTTCTTTTGATCGATGTGCATTGCTCTGACAAAAAGGTTGCGAGTGGCACGGAACAGATGATTTTCGCTTGAGTAGGACTCAGTTTTTGGGTCATAGATATAGGCGCCACAACTGGAATAAGCATATTGCTTTCCATCTTTTATGTAGACCTCCATTGTCTCTTTGTAGAATGTCTCGTTGTACTCTTCGGGCATGACACTTCTGAACATGTCTTTAACGGGATCGTATTCCACGAAGAACCCGTAGTATCCACCACCGGTGATTCTACCATTGGGCAATGCATGAATAAAGAGGAAGCCCTCTCTGTCTAAGCCATCATAATCATTTTTTCTGTGATGAATGAACGACTCTCCATCGAAACGGTCCAAACCGTAATCCGTCCCCACCCAAATAAATCCGCTAGGGTCTTGGTCGATAGAGAAAACACGGTTGGAAATCAGCCCGTCTTTCGTCGTGTAGTGGTCAAAAATACCATACTCTGTAGCTGAAAAAACCGTTTGGCACGCTAAGGAGAAAAGCGTGATTAATTGTAATATATGTTTCTTGTTAAACAAAATTCAACTCTATATGACTTTGTAATAGTGGATTCTGTTATTAACCCACACATTTCATAATATTATATTTTTCATGGTGAATTTATTGGACCCACCTTAAGCGGTGACAAATATATAATTTTATAAAAAAAAAAGCAAGGACGAAATAAAATTCGTCCTTGCAACAGGAAAATTTTTTATTTGAGTGTTACGTGTTTGGGATCATTTTTTTGATACACACAATTGAGAAACGGATGTTTCCGCATTGATTAGTATATATACACCTGCTTGATTTGTTAGATTGTAAACAGCAGAGCTCATTTCAAATGGCGAGTCGATTGTTATCTCTCCAACGTATGTGCCGTAAGTAGTGTACACTTTGAATGTTCCGATGTTTTCAACCGCTACAGCTTCCTCAATGCCATTTGTGCAATTTGAGCATGAGATTTTGATTTTATCAATGTTACAATATGGGTTGGTGATGTCGATACGTAGATTTTGAATTCCTTCGTCGTAGAGGGTTATCTCTTTTTCTACTATAGAATACTCATCCCAACTGTTTTCTTTCAGCATAGGAACATTGATATCAACTGATGAATTTCCGCAGCTTACAGAGAATGATGAACTTGAATTTCCAGAAGATACATAAGCTTCCAACTTATAAGATCCAGCTTCTTTCACATCGATGGTATAGTTCAACCATTCACCCTTAGCGGTGTATCCGATTGCGTATCCATTATTTCCTTTTACGATATCAACTCCACCATCAGTGCGGAATTTAGCATCACCTTCGTCTTTGTCATCAGTGTCGTAGTAAGCTATACCAGGGCATCCTTTATCGAACTCTTCGACTTCAATCACACCAGGAATTACTATTGCACTTCCGTTGTAAGGCTCTAAGGCTTTACATACAAAGATGCTGGTTGTCTTTTCGTCAGAATTGCCTTCGCTGTCATAGCTGATTGATTTGATGACAATCGTGCCTTCTTGAGAAGCGGTGAATTGATATTCGCAATTGTTGTTATTGCTGCTAGTCAACAACTCGTTTCCTGCATAGATATCAATCTTTCTAACTGATCCGTTTCTAGCGGTAGCAGACACACTGATTGTAACAGTCTCGCCAACTTGTACAGACTCCTCAGAAACTTTCAATGTAGAGGAGATGCCAGATTTTTTACCTAAGCAGATTGGACTCTTCGCATTTTTTGCAGCATCAGTTTTCATGTATTGTTGCAACCATGTGAATGCGGAACGATCTTTACAATCTCTGACAAGACCGGAACAACCGTTGGTAACCCAAGTCTTACCATAAATCCAACCCCAAAGGGTGACACCAGCTACATAGTCGGCTTCCCACATGATAGGGAATTGCTCTTTGTAACGAGTTTCAAATGTTGCATCGTCGCTCTTGGCGATATCATACTCAGTGATATATTGAGGTAACTGAGTTTTGTTGTGAATCTCCTCCAATGCGTTCTTGAATTGGCTACCACCCATATCGTTCAAGTCGTGAGCTTGGTTTCCCGCAGCGTCGATAGGACCGCCACAAGCTTTGATACCGTTGACAAGGTTGATGAACTCCGTTTTTTGCCATTGGAAGGTGTTGTAGTCGTTGTAAATCAAGATAGCATCTGGCCAACGATCACGAGCCAAACGGAATGCCTCAGCCAACCATTGATAAGAGTTGGTGTTAGGATAACCGTTGGTGTTACAGTTGTAACTAGGACGTCTTCCTGTTTCTTTTTCCGCTCTATCCTCAGCCAAAGAACCCAAAGCTTCAATGATCTTGGTCTGCTTGTAAGGAGAGTGATAATTGCCACCAGAATAGATAGCCTCGTTTACCACGTCAATGATGGCCAAGTCAGGATAGTGCTTTTTCACCTCATCAAACCATTCGATGATGGCTTTCTTGGTGTCAGCTACACTTAGAGACTCAATCCAAGAAGGGTGTTGAGAACCCCAAATCAATGCATGGTATTTGAAAATGATACCATGTTCCTTACAATAGTTGTAAGTTCTGTCGGCATTACTCCAATTGAATTTTCCCCAACCGCTGTGAACGGACCCCCATTTCGTCGCGTTCTCACACGTAACCTGATTCCAGTAATCAGTGTATTTTCTGTTACATTCTTGTGGGTCACAATATTCTTGCCAATTGTAAGATGTTGTAATGTTTCCCAAAAACTTACATGAGTTGTCTTTCGCTAATTGTGCATTTACACAACAAAGCGTCAGCAATAGCATAATGTTTAGTAAATAAAATCGTTTCATGGTTTTATGATTTTAGTTTAGTGATTTGTTTATTCAGTTTTAATTCTTGGTTTTCATGTTTTTTCGCCTCAATACAATCTCACATCACACGCCACATTTCCTCTCAGATCCCAAACATTTATATTTAATACACACATTATTATATTAGCACACGCACATATTCATCAATATAAGATATTATGGTTTTTCTGTTTGGATGAGTTCAATCGCATTGTTGATTTCATCCGGTTGCAAATTTGGTTTGATAAAACAAAATGGGAAGAAATTTATTGGTCAAAGATTGGTATATTTGTTGCAAGCCAATGTTAATCAAACAAAAAGATGTAATTTTGTGTCATCCGTGTGAATCAATAGTTATATTACAGAAAAAAATTAGAGGTTTTATGTTTGAAAGAATTCGAGAAATTAGGTTGATGCAAACTTTGTTAAAGGAATCGTCTCCTTATTTTAGGTTATTTGCACGGGTTATTCAATTGGATGGAGTTGCTTCAAGTGGAAAAAATGAGATAGCAGTGGAGTTTTTGAAGGAGCAGTTCCCATATTATAAGATGGAATCCATAAAGAGGTTTCTGAACGATGCTCTTATAGAGTATAGAAAATCTCCAAATAAGAAAACTATAGAGATGTGCTGTGATGAGATTTTATCGGCAAGAAAACTGAAATATGAAAATCTCAGAAACATGATGCGCTATTTGTTTCTCATCGCATACGATAGTATGGGTATAGAGGAGAAGGAGATCCTGGTGCTACGGCAGATTGCGCAGGCGCTTGGGTTGTTGAAGTGGGATTTGCTCTCGTTGGAGTATGAGTTTGAATATCGTCTGTATGAGGGACAAAGAAGAAAAGTGTATCAGAAAGAGGACAACACACATCGCAAGCAGCAAGAGCAACAGAAGAAGCAGGAGGAAAAGGAGCAGCAATCATCCGACCGTCAGCATGCATTGTCACGTCAACGTTTGGAAATGGCGTACGACCTTCTGTCATTGTCGCCTAGTTGCAGTGAGACGGACATCAAGCAAGCCTATCGTTCGAAAGCCAAGCAATTTCACCCAGATGCATTGTCGAAAGATTGCACGGAGAGAGAGTTGGAATTGGCAACCGAGCAATTCCGCCAGGTGACGGAGGCGTACAATTATTTGTGTACGATTAGGGAGATAAAATAAAGGTATGGAAAAAATAAGTCGTTGGTTTTATGTGTTCTAATCGTAAAGCTGACGATTCGTGCTACAGGCTTTCTGTTTTGTCTGCTACCCCATAGATATACTCTCCAACCAAAGTCTCCATCCTCACAAATTCATACATGTGATATGTTTCATAGAATCTCTTTTTTTCGTTTTTTTTCTGAATTGTGCCAATTCCAAACAAAAACATTGTATTTTTGTATTTTAATGTATGAATATAATGAGTTTATAAAGGAATTGAATATGAAGAAAAAATATGTGATATTACTTTGTGGATTGTTGTCTTTCTGTTTTATGTCGGCTCAAAATCTGACGGATAAGAAAGGTATGAAACAGGGTGTGTGGAAGAAAACCTACGAAAACGGGAATCTGATGTACGAGGGTACGTTTAAAAATGATAAACCGGTGGGTGAGTTCCGTCGTTACTATGAAACGGGAGCATTGAAGGTTGTGCAGATCTATGAGTCTGGTGATCGTTCAAAAGTTACTATCTATGAAGCGGATGGAAAAACCAAAACTGCAGAGGGTAGCTACAAAGGAAAAGAGAAAGATGCGGAGTGGACCTATTACGTTGAGGGTAAGGTCTCTCTAATAGAGGTGTATAATAATGGAAAGAAAAATGGTGTCTCTAAAACCTATTCCAAAGAGGGCGTTTTGATGGAAGAGATTCCGTATGTGAATGATCAGATAGATGGCGTTCATAAACGTTATCTGCAAGATGGTACGAAGTACTCGGAGTCTTCTTTTAAGAATGGTGTTGAGCATGGAAGTTACAAACTCTATGAAGGACACAATTTCCCTGTAATGGAGGGCGTTTATAAAAATGGAAAGAGAGATGGTGATTGGATTATGAGAGATGATTCAGGAAAACAAACGGATGTCTTAAAATATAAAGATGGCGTTTTGTTGAATGATAAAGAATTGAAAAAGAAATACTCCAAATCATTTGATAACAACGAGGCGAAAAAAGGAAAATACACCGAGTTGGATGAGAGTATGCGATAAAAGTGGGGACGAATTTGTAATAAAGAATAAGATAGTAAGAAAATGAATGCGATAGAAAAGGTTGGATCTTATGCTTCGTTGATGTATCGAGCATTCACGAAACCTGATAGCTGGAGTATGTTTTTCCGTCGTTACTTGGAGGAATTGAAGAAACAAGGATGGGAATCTCTGGGTATAACGCTACTTATCTCTGTGTTTATTGGTGCAGTGATCACAATTCAGATGATTAACAATCTGGAAAACCCTATATTCCCTAATACGATGGTGGGATTGGCAACACGTGATACGTTGTTGCTGGAGTTCTCATCTTCCATCTTATGTCTAATATTAGCAGGAAAGGTGGGTTCTAACATCGCTTCTGAGTTGGGTACTATGCGCATTACGGAACAGATTGATGCGTTGGATATCATGGGTGTGAATTCTGCTAATTATCTGATATTACCAAAGATTGTCGCTTTCGTTACAATCATTCCTTTTTTGGTGCTGACAAGTATGTTCGTCGGATTGATTGGAGGTTACAGCGTGGGTGTGTTTACGGATATGATTACCGTTAATGCCTATATCTCTGGTATTCAATATATGTTCACTCCCTATTATATTCCTTACTCTGTGATAAAGAGTTTGGTGTTTGCCTTTGTCATTGCCTCTGTATCTTCTTATTATGGATACACAGTGAAAGGTGGTGCTTTGGAAGTGGGAAAGGCGAGTACGGATGCTGTGGTGAACAGTAGCGTGCTGATTTTGTTGTTTAATATTATGCTAACAAAGATATTGCTATGATTGAGGTTAAACATGTAGAGAAGACGTTTGACGGGAATAGGGTCTTGAAAGATATCTCGACCGTGTTTGAACCGGGTAAGACCAACTTGATCATAGGTCAGAGTGGATCAGGTAAGACTGTCTTGATGAAGAGTGTGGTGGGTATCCATCGAATTGATTCGGGAGAGATTTGTTACGACGGTCGAGACATCACCAACATGAAACGAAAAGAGTTGAATGTCTTACGTCGTGAGATTGGTATGCTGTTCCAGGGATCTGCTCTGTTCGATTCAATGTCTGTCTTGCAGAATGTGATGTTCCCTTTGGAGATGTTCTCCACCATGACGAAAGATGAGATGATCGCTCGTGCAAAGTTTTGCCTTGAACGTGTTGAATTGTCCCACGTCTTAGATTCATACCCTTCGGAAATCAGTGGAGGTCAGCAGAAACGTGCTGCCATTGCTCGTGCCATCGTTCTGAATCCTAAATATCTATTTTGTGATGAGCCGAACTCTGGATTGGATCCTAAGACCTCTCTTTTGATTGATAAGTTAATCCAAGACATTACTCACGAGTTTAATATCACAACAGTGGTGAATACCCACGATATGAACTCTGTGATGGAAATTGGAGAGAACATCGCCTTTATATACAAGGGAGAAAAGGCTTGGCAAGGATCCAAAGAGGAAATCTTTGATACTGGATGTGAACAATTGGAGGATTTTATTTTTGCTTCTAATCTGTTCAAGAAAATTAAAAAGGTGTACGTCATGTCACCTGAGTTTTTAAAAATGAAAAATCGTTGACTATGGGTATGTTTAGTTATTTCTTTCAGGGACCAAAAATCAGACAGTTCCATCATGAATGCATCTATTACGATCCTAAAAAGGAGGAACGAGAGAACCGTGAGAGACGTATTCGTGCTGAACTAGGACTTGAAAAGAGTTCTAATAACCTTTCCATGATGAGAAAGGGCGTTTTTCAAGAGCAACGAAAAGCAGCTAAATCGTTGGATGAGTCACGACGAAGAAGAGTCATCATTTTGGCTGTTGTCATTGGTGCCTTGTTCTTATACATTGTCAAATTTTAACTAATTATAAAACCCACCTAATTTCGATTTCGTATGAGTGACGTGATTCATCTTCTGCCAGACAACGTCGCCAACCAGATAGCGGCAGGCGAGGTTATTCAACGACCTGCCTCTGTGATTAAGGAATTGGTTGAAAACGCGGTGGACGCTGGTGCAACGTCGATAAAAATAATTATCAAAGATGCTGGTCGGACGTTGATTCAGGTGATTGATAATGGAAAGGGAATGAGCGAAACGGACGCTCGTCTTTGTTTTGATCGCCATGCTACTTCCAAGATTTCTTGTGCGGAGGACCTGTTCTCTCTGCGCACGATGGGTTTCCGAGGTGAGGCGTTACCTTCCATCTCATCCATCTCTCAATTGGAATTGAGAACCAAACGCAAAGAGGATGAAGTGGGTACCATGGTGGTAATCAATGGTGGTAAAATAGAGAAACAGGAGTCGGTTGCTTGTGCGGATGGTACGAGTTTTTCTGTGAAGAATATCTTCTATAATGTGCCTGCCCGTCGTAAGTTCCTTAAATCTAACACAACCGAGTTTTCTCATATCGAAAAGGAGTTCTTTCGAATCGCGTTGGTGAATCCAACGGTGGAATTCGAACTATATCATAATGATCAGCTAATCTATCAGATGCGTCAGAGCGGTTTGCGTGAAAGAATCGCTGCCATCTATGGAAAGAGCATCAATTCCCAATTGCTTCTTGTGGAAGTGGACTCCACCCTTGTGAAGATTGGTGGGTATGTGGGTAAACCTGAGACTGCAAAGAAACAGAATGATCATCAATATTTCTTTGTGAATGGACGTTATATGCGCCATCCATACTTTCATAAGGCGGTCATGCAGGCATACGAGCGATTGGTGCAACCGGGTACTTCACCCGATTACTTCATCTATTTTGATGTGGACCCAGCCAGCATTGATGTAAACATTCATCCTACAAAGACTGAAATCAAATTTGAAAGTGAACAACCTATATGGTCCATCTTATTGGCTGGCGTGAAAGAGTCACTGGGTAAGTTCAATGTGGTACCAACACTTGATTTCGAACATGGTAACGATATCTTTTCAGAAAATGGATTTTATAATTCACCCAATAAGACCCCAATCACATCATTGAATGTGGATGTGGATCCTTCCTATAACCCATTTAAAACAGGAGCAGGAGGAAGTGATTACCATTATTCGAAAAAGAATAATTCCAATACGGAAAATTGGCAGTCTCTCTACGAGGGCTTTGAATCATCAAAATCCTCTGCTGTGCCTTCCTATATGCCGCAGGAACCATTTGACCCTGCAAGCTTTGTTTGTCCTCCGCAAGAGAATGAACCCTTGTTGATGGAGGGAGAGGAGAACAAAACGCATTATATCCAAATGAAGGGAAAATACATCATGACGGTAATGCGTTCGGGACTGGTTTGCATCGACCAACATCGTGCCCATGTGAAGATCTTATATGAACGTTATATGAATTGCCTTCAACAACAGAAGGCGGCTTCACAACAGTTGATGTTCCCTATTAGAATCAACGTTTTGGAGTCTGAATCCATGCTCTTGGATGAATTGACCGAAGAATTAAGCTTCTTGGGCTTTGAACTTTCAAATCTGGGTAAGGGTGCCTTCTCCATCAATGGAATCCCGGCAGATTGTAAAGAGTCTGATGCGGAAAAGTATCTGAAAGAGTTGTTGTCCTCTTTCAATGAAGGGGGGAACCTGAAAGAAAACAGGAAAGAACAGATGGCACTGAAATTGGCTGAGACATCGGCCATAAAGGCAGGTAAGATTCTGACGGAAGATGAGATGATGAACTTGGTGTCACAGTTGTTCTCATTACCGTCTCCTGATTATACAATTGACAATAGAATGGTCTTGACCTTCTTTACACAAGAGGAGATAGAGAAAAAATTCAAATGATAGCATGGCAAGAAACGAAGATAAAACGGAGGTTAGAATTGACAAGTGGATGTGGGCAGTACGTCTGTTTAAAACACGTTCATTGGCAGCAGACGCTTGTAAAAAAGGGAAAGTGTTGATGTCTGGCAATAGTGTGAAAGCCTCTCGAAATATCAAGATAGGTGATGTGGTGCAGATAAAACGTGCTCCTATCACTTATTCATTTAAAGTATTGGCTCTTTCTGAAAACAGAATGGGTGCTAAATTAGTACCTGATTTTATGGAGAATGTCACCACACCAGAGCAATTGGAGATCTTGGAGATGAGTCGATATAGTGCATTCGGAAAAAGAGACAGAGGAACAGGTCGTCCTACGAAGAAAGAACGTCGTGATTTGGATGAATACATGGATCCTACTGATTATGAGGATGATTTCTTCGATTTCTCTGATGAGGAGGATGATGAATAAAAATTGAGGCTCATGAAAAAAATATTGTTTTCAATCTTATTTATTTTCACATTGAGTTGTTATGCACAGCAAGAGATGGCACCTGACTTCTTTTCATGTGGATTGCGTCGTGTTTTAAACGATTCGACGCATAAGGTGGGCTTTGAAAACAAGAAGGGAGAGATGGTTTTGCCTGCGCAATACTGCTTAGCAGAACGGTTCGTGAAAAAGAGATGCGCTGTTTGTGTGAATGCGGAATGGAAAGACTATTCTGCAACGGATGATGTTTATGAATCGCGATGGACAGGTGGTAAGTGGGGAATCATTGACAAATCAGGTAAGTATGTGAAACCTTGTATTTATGAAAGAAGTTGGAATGCGGAAAAAGCATGCTTTCAGTATGTCGCTCCAGCAGACTCTTTTTATTTTACCGACAAAGGAAAAATCGTTCCGATAAAGAAATAAGGTTATGATTATAGCAAAGCAAAAGAAAGAGGAGAATATAGCAGAATACATTCTCTATATGTGGCAGATTGAGGATATCATCAGAGGATATCAATTGGATATTGATCAGATTCAAAAAAACATCATCGATCAGTATCAGCAACCCGATGAGGTAAAGAAACAGATACGTGATTGGTATGAGAACTTGATTGAGATGATGCGCTTGGAACATAAGGAGAAGTCGGGTCATTTGCAGATTAACATCAATCAAGTGAATGACCTGAATGATTTGCACAATGAACTTTTGCAGAATCCGAAGGAGATTCAGTATAATGCACAATTCTTCAAGGTGTTACCTTTCTTAATTGAGTTTCGCAATAAATTACAAGCAGGGGAGGAGATGAACGATGTGCATTTGGCTCTACATGCGTTGTATGCCATTCTTTTGTTGAGGCTACAGAAAAAAGAGATTTCAAAAGATACACAAGTGGCCGTTCAACATATTAGCGGTCTCCTTGCCGTTCTGTCAGCTAAGTATAAGACTTGGTTAAATGAGGAACCAGAGGACTAACCAGTGACTGAGACAACCGCTATAAATGAAGATGTGCCAAATGGCGTGATAGTAGGTATGCTCATCGTCTTTCCAAAAAAAATAGGTGCCAAGAGAGAAAAAGATACCTTCAGCAAGAAGAAACCATAAACTGATGGCAGGGAAGGCATTGAAGACAGGTTTGGCAATGAATACGACCAGCCAACCCATCGCTAAGTAAAGCGCTAAAGAGAGTTTGGGCTGTTTGCCTAATGCAATGATTTTATAGAATATACCTGATAATGCGAGTACCCAAATGATGATAAAACAGACGTTGCCCAACGTGTGTCCGATGGTCCAAAGTAGGATAGGGGTGTAGGAGCCTGCGATGGATACATAGATGGCACAGTGGTCGAAATAGCGAAGCTTCCTTTTGGTTTCTTCGTCCTTTACCATGTGATAGAGGGTGGAGGAGAGAAACATCAATATCTCACAGACGCAAAATGTGATGAGACTAAAGTTCAATATGATAGAGCCGTGTTCCCACCCTTTGCGAATAAGGAAAAATGCCATGATGCAAAACAACCCTAAGGAGATGGCATGAGTCCATGTGTTGGCTAATTCAGCTTTGTGTTTGTTTATTGTAATCATAAATATAGATTAAAAGTTACCGTATTGCAATTCTGTGTTTACCTCTTCGTAGATGTATTGAACTCTGTTCCCTTTGGAGAGGTCTAGTTTCTGAATGAATTGTTGCACTTCATCTGCGTTTTGTTGCACTTTCGTGCGAAGATAACGAGAGATGGCGGTGCAGATTACGTATGAATCTGAATAAACATCCGTTTCAAGAGCATTGTAAATGTTTTTCTCTGCAGGCAACTCTCTTTTAGGGTCCTGACGAATGATATTCGCATAGTTGATGTAACCGAGGGCTACACGCAACTCGGTGCGATCTTCCTGAAGCGTGATAAGTTCATTGGACAGTTCACAACTCATTTCATACCCCTTTTCGATTCCAGATGAATCGGTGTAGGAAATACAACTTAGAAAGTTTTTCGAGAATTGTTCGCATAATTCAAGATTGAAGAGTTGCGAACTCCATTTGAGGAGTTCCTCCTTTTTAAATGGAGATTTATTCATATCCTTTTCCAGAAGGAAGGTGGACAGAATCATCAGTTCCCGACAGCCAGACCACCATGCGCATTCAGCAAACAGTTTATTCGTGCTAAATTCTTTACTGATCTCTTTGATACGAGGAAGTGCAACCCCATAGTTGAGTTTGTAACCCATGGAACTCATCTTTTCAGACGCCTCTCCGTTCATGGAAAGGTGAAAAAGCTTCTTCGCTTTGCTTATTAATTGCTCGATATCCTCGTTGTATGGAAACACAATATTCATGCGCATGATAATTTAGAACGAATAATTTTCCACAAAGTTAAAATATTTTTCGGTTTTTATTTGCATATGAGGCAAAATGAAAGTATCTTTGCACCGCAATTTGATGGTGGGAGTAGCTCAGTTGGTTAGAGTATCAGATTGTGGTCCTGAGGGTCGTGGGTTCGATCCCCATCTCCCACCCCAAAGAAAAGCAAGAGACGCATGAGAGTGCGTCTCTTTTTTTATGGTCTGGATAGAATATATTATTGGGATCGTGGACTATTCGTAATGAAATATTTCTATATCTTTGTAAAGGAGAGTTCTATTCCACGAATAACTTGATAGAACCCATCTTGGATGATATTTTATGACAAATAAACAGATTTCGATGCAAACAAATCAGCGGAACATTTCTTCATGGGCATGGGTCCCTTCTCTTTATTTTGCAGAAGGCCTTCCTTATGTGATTGTAATGACCCTCTCTGTCATCATGTATAAAGATTTAGGTATTTCAAATGGTGATATAGCATTTTATACTAGTTGGCTTTATTTGCCATGGGTGATAAAACCCTTATGGAGTCCAATTGTGGAGTTGTTTAAAACAAAGCGTTGGTGGATTGTGACCATGCAGTTCCTAATGGGAGTGGGAATGGCTGGTGTTGCTTTTACCCTTGACACTTCATTCTTCTTTCAAAGTAGCATTGCGTTTCTTTGGCTGATGGCCTTTGCTTCTGCCACTCATGATATTTCGGCCGACGGCTTTTATATGATTGCACAGAGTGAGAAGAACCAATCGGCTTTTATCGGTATTCGTAATGTTTTTTATCGAGTGGCTATGGTTACTGGACAAGGATTCTTGGCAATGATTGCGGGACGCCTGATGGAAAAAGGGTATGCGGATTCTTATACAGCTTGGTCTATTGTCTTTTGGTGTTCATGTGGTTTGATCGTTTTGTTGTCCGTCTATCATGCATTTATTCTTCCGAAAACAGAGAATAAGGAAAAGAGTTTTTCTTCCTCAGAGTTCTCGACTCTGTTCGATACTTTCTTTTGTAAAAAGGAGATTTTTCTTTTCATTCTTTTCATCTTATTGTTTCGATTGGGTGAAGCTCAATTGTGTAAACTTTCATCTCCGTTTATGCAGGATGCTATGGAGAATGGTGGATTGGCACTCTCTGTGAAAGATGTGGGGTTTGCGTATGGTGTGATAGGAGTGGTCTCTTTGTTGTTAGGGGGAATGTTGGGAGGTGCTGCTATTTCTATGTACGGATTGAAGAAGTGCTTGATACCAATGATGTTGGCACTGAATCTGCCTGATTTGGTGTATGTCTATATGGCATATGCACAACCGGATAGTTATCTTCTTGTGGAGGTTCTTGTGGCACTTGAACAATTTGGGTATGGATTCGGATTTACGGCATTGTCTATGTTCATGATATATGTTTCTCAAGGCGAATATAAAACAGCCCATTATTCTATTTGTACGGGATTTATGGCGATGGGTATGATGATACCTGGCATGTGGGCAGGTAAGATACAGGAAATGTTGGGCTATACGAACTTTTTCATTTGGGTTTGCATTTGTACAATACCTGCCTTCATTGTTGCATGGTTCATAAAGATACCTGCATCATTTGGATGCAAAGATTCGAAACAGGAGTCTGGTGTTGTAACATACGATTCGAAAGAAGATGCATAAAAATAGAGAGATGATATGAAAGCAATTATTATGGGTGCCACCTCTGGCATAGGCTTGGAATTGGCGAGAGCCCTTCATCGGAAGGGATGGCAGCTGGGTTTGGCGGGTCGCCGAGCTGATAACTTGGAACAGATTCGTGCTGAATTGGGTGATGATGTAGTGGTGGAACCAATGGATATTACCCAGGAGGATGCATCGGATCATTTCCATGCCCTGATTGATAAGTTGGGTGGCATCGATTTGTATTTCCATGCTTCTGGTATTGGATCCCAAAATGTGGATTTGAACAGCGATATAGAATTGAATACCATGCAAACTAACTGTGTGGGAATGACACGAATGGTAAACTTGGCATATCACTATTTTGTCTCTAATCATAAAAAGGGACACATTGCTGTAATCACATCTGTTGCTGGTACAAAAGGCATAGGCTTGGCTCCTGCTTACTCATCCACCAAACGATTCCAAACTGCCTATTTGCAGGCATTGTCACAACTGTTTAAAACAAAAAACAGAAACATTGACATCACAGAGATCCGTCCGGGATTTGTGGATACAGCCATCTTAAACCATCACTATCCGATGATGATGAAACCAGATTATGTGGCAGAGAAGATTGTCAAGGCAATTGAGAAAAGGAAAAGATGTGTGACAATTGATTGGCGATATCGTTGCGTGGTGTTCTTTTGGAGACTTATACCTAATTGGATTTGGGAAAGAATCAAATTGGGATGATTCATCAGAGAATAATCATTATGAATAAAAAAAACGGATGCGAAGAAAGCATCCGTTTTTCGTTTGTATGAGAAGGAAGGTTAATCCAATTCCAAATCTCCGTTAAGCACTTCGTGCCAAGGAAGTCCTTGCTTGTTTAATTGTTCCATAAATGGATCTGGATCGAAATCCTCTACGTTCCAAACACCAGGACGTTTCCATTGTCCTGTGCAGAACATCATTGCTCCAATCATGGCAGGAACTCCAGTTGTATAGCTGACACCCTGCATGCCTGTCTCTTTGAAGGCCTCTTGGTGACTACAGTTGTTGTATACGTAGTAGGTGAGAGGCTTGCCATCTTTGCCGATACCTCTGATACGGCATCCGATACTGGTCTCGCCTTCATAGTTTTCTCCCAAATCTTGAGGATTAGGAAGAACTGCCTTTAAGAATTGAAGAGGCACAATCTTCACACCATTGTATTCCACCTCGTCAATACGAGCCATTCCGATGTTTTGAATAACACGAAGGTGAGTAAGATACTCTTGTCCGAATGTCATCCAGAAACGAGCACGTTTGATGGTTGGGAAGTTCTTTACCAATGATTCCAACTCTTCGTGGTACATCAAATAAGATTCGCGTGGACCAATGTTAGGGTAGGTTAGTGCCTTGTGAATTTCCAATGCACCTGTCTCAACCCATTTTCCATCCTGATAGAAACGACCTTTCTGAGTGATCTCACGAATGTTGATTTCAGGATTGAAGTTGGTAGCGAATGCCTTGTGGTGATTACCCGCGTTGCAATCCACGATATCTAAGTATTGCATCTCCTTAAAGTGATGCTTTGCAGCATACGCCGTATAGATACCGGAAACACCTGGGTCGAATCCACAACCAAGGATAGCGGTTAGACCCGCTTTCTCAAACTTGTCTTTGTAGGCCCATTGCCAGCTGTATTCAAAATGAGCCACATCTTTAGGCTCGTAGTTGGCTGTATCCAAATAGTTGACGCCGCACTCTAAGCAGGCATCCATGATATTTAAGTCTTGGTATGGAAGAGCTACATTGATAACTAACTCCGGTTGATGCTTTTTGAATAACGCAACAATCTGGTCGGTGAAATCGGCATCGACTTTGTCTGTTGTGACTGAGACGCCATAACGCTCTTTCAACACAGCAGCAACAGCATCGCATTTTGATTTAGTCCTGCTTGCAATGACAATATCAGTGAAGATGTTTGCATTCTGTGCAACTTTGTGACACACTACGGTTCCAACACCGCCTACTCCGATAATAAGGACTTTAGACATTTCTTTTAAGTATAAAATGAAACAATTAGTTACCGACACGTCAGCACGAAAATTCGTCTGCCCCTGTCAAATACAAATATAAAAATAATTAATAATTTCAATTGATATATTTTCAGAAAAAAGTTTAGTTGGAATGCGGAAATCTGTTATATTTTTTTAGTTGACTATTGAATGTATATGATTTGAAAAAAATGGGATGCGTCGTTTGGACACATCCCATTTGAAATTATATAAGGTGAGTTCTATTACTTCACTCTCTTAACTCGATCGGTTTATTTCTTTAGGAGTTCAATTACTTCATTGATGGATAGTAGTTTCTGTTCGCCACTCTCCATGTTTTTCAACATCACTTTTTTCTCAGTCATCTCAGTCTCTCCGATAATGGCAACGTATGGGATGTTTTTAGCATCGGCATATCCCATCTGCTTTTTCATCTTAGCAGGTTCTGGGTATACTTCAGCAGGAATACCGGCAGCACGAACCTGTTTGATGCATTCAAGAGCATAGCTTAGTTCGTTCTCGCCGAATGAAGCGAAAAGTAGTTTGGTTGTTTGTAGCATATCTGCAGGATAGAGATCCAATTGATTCAGTACGTCATAGATACGATCTGCACCAAATGAGATTCCCACGCCAGAGACGCCTTCCATACCGAACACGCCTGTCAGGTTGTCGTAGCGACCACCGCCCGTGATACTGCCTATTTGTACATCCAATGCTTTCACTTCAAAAATGGCTCCTGTGTAGTAGTTGAGTCCTCTTGCCAATGTAAGGTCGAGTTCCACCTTTGTATTTACATTCAGAGCCTCGACATGCTTGAGGATGGTTTGTATCTCTTCCACACCTTTAAGTCCGGTCTCTGAGGAGGCAAGTACCTCCTTGATGGTTGCCAGTTTTTCCTGATTGCTTCCTTGAAGAAGAATGATTGGTTGTAATTTTGCAATGGCATCCTGACTGATTCCTTTAGAGGCCAATTCAGCGTTGACATTCTCCAATCCGATTTTATCCAATTTGTCGATGGCCACGGTGATGTCAACTATTTTTTCTGCTTCGCCAATCACTTCAGCAATACCAGATAAGATCTTGCGGTTGTTTAGTTTGATGCAGACGTTAACTTTCAATCTGCGGAATACCTCGTCTACAATTTGGATGAGTTCCACTTCATTTATCAAAGAGTCGCTTCCAACAATGTCTACGTCGCACTGATAGAATTCACGATAGCGTCCCTTTTGAGGTTTGTCGGCACGCCATACAGGTTGAATCTGGTAACGTTTGAAAGGGAAGGATATCTTGTCACGGTTCATTACGACGAAACGAGCAAATGGCACTGTCAAGTCGTAGCGCAATCCTTTTTCGGAAATTTTGTTGATGAGTTTGATGGAGTTGCGACTATTCAACATGTCGGCATCAACATCAGCCAAGTAATCACCAGAGTTTAATATTTTAAATAGAAGTTTGTCTCCCTCATCACCATATTTGCCCATAAGGGTGGACAGATTTTCCATCGCAGGAGTCTCAATCTGTTGAAAACCATATAGTTTAAAAACATCTTTGATGGTGTTAAAGATGTAATTTCGACGCACCATTTCAAGCGGTGCAAAGTCTCTTGTTCCTTTTGGAATTGAAGGTTTTGTAGCCATTCTTTTTTCGTTTACATAATTACGAATGCAAAATTAAGAATAATTTATGAAGTACTCCTCTTTTTTGTTTCATTCTGTTGATAAATTCTTTTGAAAGAATCAGCTAAAGAGAAATCGAATCAGTATCTTTGCATTGCTCATTGTAAAAGTGAAAATTATTGAATGGTAGAGAAGATATTTTTGATTGAGAATGCAGATCCGGTGATCTTTTATGGACTGAATAACAGCAACATAGCTACATTGAAGAATCTTTTCCCGAAGATTAAGATTGTAGCACGTGGAGATGCGTTGAAATGCAGTGGAGAAGAGTCGGAAGTGGCTTCATTTGAGAAAGTATTTTATCAAGTAGAACAACATTGTGCGAAGTTCAACATGTTGGATGAAGCGACGTTGGTGGATTTTATAAAGGGTAGGGAGCCAGAGAGCAAAACTGACAATTCGGATCTCATCATCTATGGTGTGAGTGGAAAGCCGATTATAGCCAGAACGCCCAATCAAAAAAAGTTGGTTCGCCTATTTGAGAAAAAAGAGATGATTTTTGCAGTGGGTCCTGCAGGATCTGGAAAGACATACATGGCTATAGCCTTGGCTGTTCGTGCACTGAAGAATCGAGAGGTACGTAGAATCATATTAAGCCGTCCGGCAGTGGAGGCAGGTGAGAAACTGGGATTTCTTCCAGGTGATATGAAGGAGAAGATTGACCCTTATTTGCAACCCCTTTACGATGCGTTGCAGGATATGATACCAGGTGCTAAGCTTAGAGATTTCATGGAGAATGGCGTCATTCAGATTGCACCGTTAGCCTTTATGAGAGGACGAACGTTGAATGATGCGTTTATCATATTGGATGAGGCACAGAATACCACCTCTCAACAGATTAAGATGTTTCTCACTCGTATGGGAATGAACAGTAAGGTGATTGTTACGGGAGATATGTCTCAGATCGATTTGCCAAGTCATCAGAAATCAGGATTGGTGGATGCTCTTCAGATTCTGGAACATGTAGATGGCATAGCAAAGGTGGAGTTTGGTGTGAAAGATATCGTACGTCATCAGTTGGTTCAGCGTATCGTTGAGGCTTATGAACATGCTGATGAGAAGAGAAAGAAGATGCAGAAGGAAGAGATGTCTGATGCTAAAAATGAAGAAGAAAGTAAATGTAAAACTAAATAAGAAAAGAAATGGAGAATGCTTTAACGAAAACTGATTTCCACTTTCCTAATCAGAAAGGTGTATATCACGGTAAGGTTCGCGACGTATATAGCGTGGGCGACGATAAATTGGTAATGGTTGCAACAGATAGAATCTCTGCATTTGATGTAATCCTTCCAAAGGGTATTCCTTTCAAGGGTCAGATGCTGAATCAAATTGCAGCTAAGTTTTTGGATGATACAAAAGATATTTGTCCTAATTGGAAATTGGCAACTCCAGATCCAATGGTGACGGTAGGTATCCGTTGCGAGGGCTTCCCTGTTGAAATGATTGTTCGTGGTTATCTTTGTGGTAGCGCATGGAGAGCTTATAAAAGCGGTGTGCGTGAGATATGTGGTGTGAAGATTCCAGAAGGAATGAGAGAGAATCAAAAGTTCCCAACCCCAATCATTACTCCTACAACAAAGGCTGAGATTGGAAAACATGACGAGGATATCTCTAAAGAAGAAATCTTGAAACAAGGTTTGGTTTCGAAAGAAGATTATGAGCTGTTGGAGAAATATACATTGGCTTTATTCCAAAGAGGTACTGAGATCGCTGCAAAGAGAGGATTGATCTTGGTGGATACTAAATACGAGTTTGGAAAGGCAAATGGAACCATCTATTTGATGGACGAGATTCATACACCAGACTCTTCTCGTTATTTCTACGCAGAAGGTTATCAAGAGCGTTTCGATAAGGGTGAAGCACAAAAGCAACTTTCAAAAGAGTTCGTTCGTGAGTGGTTGATGGATAATGGTTTCCAAGGCAAAGCAGGACAAAAAGTACCTGAAATGACGGATGAAATCGTTAAGTCTATTTCCGACCGCTATATTGAATTGTATGAGAATATTGTGGGAGAGAAGTTCCAACGTGCGGAAGACCTTTCTGCCCTTAATAATCGTATTGAAAAGAATGTCACTGCATATTTAAGCAAGTGATTACGATATTGAAGCAAGAGGGAGTCATCCTTCTTGCTTTTTCTTTTTTTTCAAGACACCATAATACATCATGTATTTACAACGATTACGGATACTAAATTATAAAAACATCGAGGAGGCTGATTTGACCTTCTCTCCTAAAATTAACTGCTTTATAGGTAATAACGGAGAGGGAAAGACCAATCTCTTGGATGCTGTTTATTATTTGTCTTTCTGTAAAAGCCATACCAATTCTGTGGATGGACAGAATGTGATGCATGATCGGGATTTCTTCATGTTGGATGGTGATTATTCATTGAACGATCTCTCTACCAACATATATTGCGGTGTAAAGAAAAGACAAAAGAAACAGTTCAAAAGAGACAAGAAGGAGTATGAAAAACTGTCAGATCACATCGGATTGCTACCCTTGGTGTTGGTTTCTCCTTCTGATGAAGAACTGATTTTAGGTGGTAGCGAAGAGCGTCGTAAGTTTATCGATGGATTTATTGCACAATATGACAAACTCTATTTATCTCATTTGTTATCATACAAAACATTGTTGACCCAAAGAAACTCAATGATCAGAAATGAGATACATGATGAGTTGTTGTATGAGACCATTGAGGAGCAGATGGCCACATATGGTACTTATATCCATGAGCAACGGACGAAGTTTATCGCTGATTTTTTGAAGCATTTTCAGGAATTTCACCAGACAGTCTCCTTGGGGAAGGAGAAGGTGGATTTGATTTATCAGTCCCAAATGCAGGAGCAGCCTTCGTTGTTGAAATTGTTGAAGGAGAACCGCGAAAAGGATTTTGTGGTGGGATATACGACAAAAGGTGTCCATAAAGATGATCTGGAAATGAATATGGAGGAGCTTCCTATTCGAAAAATTGGTTCTCAGGGACAGTGTAAGACCTATCTGATTGCATTGAAATTGGCACAATTCGACTTCTTGAAAAGATTGAAGAATGAAAAGCCAATATTGTTGTTTGATGATATCTTCGACAAGTTGGATACTTTGCGAGTGAACCAAATTATCCAACTGATGAAAGACAATCGGTTCGGACAAGTTTTTATATCCGACACAAACAGAGAACATCTCTCATCCTTATTGAAAAATATGGATTGTGATTATCATCTCTATGGGGTCGAAAATGGACATATAGAATTGAAGGAGAGCCGATGAAACGACAAAATTCACAATCAATAGGAAATGTGTTGCAGGAGTTGTTGCAGGACGATCTCTTTTGCAAAAAATTGAATGAGACGAAGTTGATAGAGTCTTGGAGGAAAATGGTTGGCGAAAATGTGCAAACTAAAATGACCTCCATATATATTAAGAACGAAATTTTATACGTGACAATAACATCGCCAGCGCTGAAATCGGATTTGAGAATGAGAACCACCGAATATGTTCGGGAGTTGAATCAGGAGATTGGTTGTGAAGTGATACGAGATATAAAGTTTTTGTAGAAGCAAAGTATAAAAGTAATTCTGCAAATACGTCAGTTTAAAATAATTATAAAATGAAATATACAGCGGAAGATATAGACAAGGTGATTTTTAATCATCAGGAGAGTATTCAAATCAGGTTTAACGATGTGGATGTGTTGGGACATGTGAACAATGCCATTCAATTGAATTACTTTGATTATGGGAAGATGAAATATTTCGAGACGCTGAAGAAGCAAAGGATAGATTGGCACGAGTCGGAGTTGGTGATAGTGAACCTGAATGTTGACTTCTATTGCCCGATATTTATGGGAGATGATATAAAGGTAAAAACTAAGGTGTATGAGATAGGGAAGAAGAGCGTGAAATTGATCCAAATCCTATTTGATGAGAAGACCAACACAGTGAAATCGGTGTGCCATTCTGTTATGTGTGGGTTTGACACGAAGACAAATACTTCTGTGTTGATTTCTGACGAATGGAAGAACTTAATCCATTCATTTGAAGGATGAAATAGAAGTAGATCCTTTTTTTGCCTATCAAAAAAACACCAATAAATTTTGGTGGATATAAATTATCTTCTATTTTTGCAAGAAATAGTTGTGTGCGATGAGGAATTTATTGTTCATATTATTGTTTACAGTTACATCATTAACTCATGTTGTAATGTCACAGTCAAAGTCTTCTTTTGTAGAAGATGAGAAAATGGTGTATGCTGTGTCTGATGTGACACAGGAACAAGTGAAGACTGATTCTGAGAAAGTTAACATTTCGGTTTACGATAATCAACTATATGTAACAAATGCAACAGAGAATTCCATTGTTGAGGTGAAGAATATGTTGGGAGAGACGATTCTAACGTTTCGAATCAGCTCATCAAGGGAAGTGTTCAGCTTGAATTTAAAGAAGGGATTTTATATTATTCGTGTTGATGAGATTCTACAAAGAATTATTATAAAATGACGAATTTGAAATACCATAGAAGACAGAATAAACACATTCTTTTTTTTCTACTTATATCCATTTTATTTGCATTCCCATTACATCTGTTTTCATCCACTCAGGTGAGTTTGTTGACCACAATGCCGTGCGATAAGGCCGTGTATACGTTGTGGGGACATTCCGCTTTACGTGTGAAAACGGATACGACAGATGATGTATATAACTATGGTGTCTTTTCGTTTGGGGATGGTTTCGTGTGCCGCTTTGTGAGAGGGGAGACAGACTATTGGGTTCAGCGAGAATCGATGAATATGGTTTTCCGTGAAGTGGTGCTTATTAAGGAAACGTATATGACCGAACAGGTGTTGAATTTGACTGAAGATGAGGCCTGTGCGATTCATGAAGCATTGAAAACAAATGCGTTAGAAGAGAATAAATACTATCGCTATAATTTCTTTTATGATAATTGTGCCACGAGGCCCAGAAACCTAGTGGAGAAGGTGCTTGGTGATTTGACATATCCTGTTGTGAATAGTGAGGCGACATACAGGGATAAAGTTCACGAGCATACGCAAGGAGAACCATGGTTGGAGTTTGGCATTGATTTGTGTTTAGGTAGTGAGACGGACAAGGTGATAAAGGATTATGATCTCACCTTTTTACCAAGAGAGTTGATGCTTGCGTATGATAACACCAATAGAGTGGAGGGGGATTCGATATTCCCGTTGGTGCGAGAAACGAAGGTTTTGGGAGAATTAGATTCGATAGGAACAGAAAAGCTTTCCGTGACATCCTATCCCTTGTTTGTTTTTTCTGTATTCGCATTGATTGTTCTCCTTTTTACATTATGGCAGATCAAGAGGAAAAACAGGAATGTTTTGCTTGATAGCCTTCTTTTTATAGTCTATGGCTCGGTGGGAATACTGTTGTTCTTCCTGACGTTTTTTTCAACACATCCATGTGTTAATCCGAATTTCAATTTGTTGTTGTTGAATCCGTTGCAATTGCTTTTCCCAGTGCTTTGCTTCGTTAAGCCGTTGAAAAGAATTTTTAATGGGTATCTTTGGGTTAATTTAGCGATGTGCCTTATCCTTCTGGTGGGCTTTCCGTTGATACCCCAAGAATTTCATTTAGCTGTTATTCCATTGTCATTTATCATGGTTGTGAGAAGTTTGTTTCTCCTTATTAGGAATGGTGGAATAAAAAAAGTTAAATTCTGATGTAAAAAGTTTGTGAAAAAAAGATTATACAAAGAAAAAAAAAGTAAATTTGCATACTAATAATTATAAAACGAGATACGATGAAGACATTAAAAATGATTATTGCTGCGGTATTATTGCTATTGGCAATGAGTGCATGTAAACAACAATTGTGCCCAGGATACGGTAATTTACATACAGAAGTAGTTGAAATTCAGCAAAATGCTTAATATTAGTAAGTATATTAAGATTTTGGTTGCCCTTGTAATTGTCGCACTGCTGGTGATTTCTTGTAAATCAGGATGCGGGTGTTTTTAATTCGAGGGTAGGCTTTTTGTGTGTTATTACAAAACTGGGATAGTATTAATCTCACGAAGAATTATTATTTGTTTAACATAAATATAAATTTAAAATGGTAAAAGTTGCTATTAATGGTTTCGGACGTATTGGACGTCTTGCATTCCGTCAAATGTTTGAGGCAGATGGTTATGAAGTAGTTGCAATCAACGACTTGACAAGCCCTAAGATGTTGGCTCACCTTTTGAAGTATGACACTGCACAAGGTGGTTTCGCTGGAAAATTCGGTGAAGGAAAGCACACAGTTTCTTCTACAGAAGATTCTATCATCGTTGACGGAAAAGAAATCAAGATCTCTAAGGAGGCTGATGCAAACAACTGCCCTTGGAAGAAATACAATGTTGACGTTGTATTGGAATGTACTGGTTTCTACACTGCAAAAGATAAGGCACAAGCTCATATCAACGCTGGTGCAAAGAAAGTTGTTATCTCTGCTCCTGCAGGAAACGACCTTCCAACTATCGTTTTCAACGTTAACCACAAGACTTTAACTAAGAACGATAACATCATCTCTGCTGCTTCTTGTACTACAAACTGTTTGGCTCCTATGGCTGCAGCTTTGAACAAGTATGCTCCAATTCAATCAGGTATCATGTCAACTATCCACGCTTACACTGGTGACCAAATGATTTTGGACGGTCCTCAACGTAAGGGTGATCTTCGTCGTTCTCGTGCAGGTGCTCAAAACATCGTTCCTAACTCAACTGGTGCTGCTAAGGCTATCGGTTTGGTTATCCCTGAATTGAACGGTAAGTTGATCGGTTCTGCTCAACGTATCCCTACTCCTACAGGTTCAACTACTATCTTGATCGCTGTTGTTAAGGGTAAAGATATCACTAAGGAAGGTATCAACGCTGCTATGAAGGCTGCTCAAACTGAGTCTTACGGATATACTGAGGATGAGATCGTTTCTTCTGATATCATCGGTATGAAGTTTGGTTCATTGTTCGATGCTACTCAAACTATGGTTTCTAAGATCGACGATGATACTTATCAAGTACAAGTTGTTTCTTGGTATGACAACGAGAACTCTTATACTTCTCAAATGGTTAGAACTATTAAGTATTTCGCAGAGAACTGCTAATCTTAATATAATAGCATTAAGAAAAACCCGACATTGTTCGGGTTTTTTTTTCTCCTTATTTAAACAATAAATAATAATAATAAAAATGAAAAGAGGGTTTGGTTTAATTTGTTCGTTTTTTATTATAGCCTTTTCTTCTATCTCTGTAATTACTTCGTGTTCCAAAACTGAGGAAGATGACGACTATAAAGTTTGGGAGATGGATTTGGCTGAAGAGTCTCAAAGACAAGGGGTAAGTGTTTCTGGAAACGTTGCTGGTTATACGTATGTTGATTTAGGGTTGTCGGTAAAATGGGCTACTTATAATATCGGAGTGAAATCTCCTACTGAATTTGGCAATTACTTTGCTTGGGGAGAAACCAGTGGTAAAAATAACTTTTCGTGGGATAATTACAAATTGAGCAATGGCTCTTCTAACATGAAAAAGTATTGCTCTAGTGATCAACGAACTGTATTGGATTCAGGCGATGATGCTGCTACTGTTAATTGGGGCGCTGCATGGCGTATGCCAACTAGTGCGGAATGGAAAGAATTGATCCGCAATTGTGATTGGTATTATGATACGGATTTCAAGGGCTCTGGTATAGCAGGAGCTGTTGGTCAGTCCTTAGAAAACGGCAATGAAATATTCATACCAGCTGCTGGTTATTATGAAAATTCCCTTAACTCAAAACAAGGCAGGGATATTCATTACTGGTCTGCTTCGTTGTCTTCGGAAGAAGATAAGGGAGTGTCTTTCTATTTAACACCTTCTAATGCTCTTGATCCTAATGGAAGATCATACCGTTTTACTGGGTTCCCTGTGCGTCCTGTATTGAAATAACGGTTGTAAATAAAATATTTGGGAAAGGTGTGACATTCTATGTCATACCTTTTTTGTTTGACAGGGGCTTCTAAATAAAATGTAATTGTACAACCCAAAGGATTCTCCGAAGAAGATGGATTTTTATTCTGTGAATAGGATTCTGCTTTTGCAGGTTATTGTACCATCCTCTTTCTTTAATACAATGATGAAATCGTTTGGTTGTACCTCTTTCTTAAATATGGAGATCTTTTCTCCGTATCTGCATTCTTCGACGTATTCAATTTCGAATCGTTGAATGGTATTGTGTTGTTTTATTTCATCTAATGAGAAGGCGTCAAAAATGTGTTCGACGTATTTGGCACTGTTAAGATGTTGATTGATATCTACATCGCTATACTTGATAGTGAATGTGTCAAGAGCGGAAGTGTCGTCCGGCAAAATGATCTTTCCTCCTTTCGCAACAGGACATTCTTTAATGTGTATGTATTGATCTATTCCGAATGACATTAGATTGACGGGCCTTCTTGTTTCCATGTCAATCATGGACCATACGGTTCTTGCATATCCTAAAGCGTTGCCAGTTTCGTCATATATGGCAAAGTTTCGTTGTGTGAAGGTTCTAAGCAAACCTTCTATCCAAGTTTCCACTTTGATGTTTTCTCTGTCTTTCGGACAACGCGTAAGGTCTAAATAAACCCTTGAAAGCACCCAAGATCGATTAATCTTGTTAATGTCTCTAATGCCGAATCCTCGCTTGTCTGCGTGTTGACCGGCAGCATTTAACAGTTTGTTAATTAATAGGGGGAATGTAAGCTTCCCCCTAAAATCTATTTCAAACGGTTGTACCGTGAATATGTACTCTTCGACTGGATTCATCATTATTGTTGCCTTTTGACTTCAAGTTTTGCTAGCATATCGGACAGCCTCTCAATCTTTGATTTGTTGATGGCAATACGTCCTGAACGGATGAATTGTAAGACTGTTAATTTCTCGCTTAGTTCATGGAACAAGCCCTGGGTTTCATCGTAGTGTCCTGTTTTCTCCAATACAACGCAATTCTCGGTCATTTCCAATATGCGTATGTTGTATTTTCGAATTAACTCTTCAATAGAACCTAGACCTAGAAACTGCTCGGTTGAAACCTTGTACAAGGCAATTTCCTGATACACCAACTCGTCGTCTGTGTTGTAGAAAGACTTGATAATATCCACCCTTTTGTCAATCTGTTTGACTACCTTCTCGATGGTGTCTGAATCACTGTAAGTGGTAACGGTAAATTTATGAATACCACTTATTGCAGAGGGGGAAACGGACAATGTTTCAATATTTAACCCTCTTCTGGTGAATATATTACTGATTTGGTTCAACAGACCGACGTGATTCTCGGAGAATATCGTTACAGTATATAGCAGTATATCATTCATTGTTGTTAGGAGTTAAAATGTTCGTAACTGTTGTACCTGCTGGTGTCATTGGATATATCAAACCGTATTCTTCCACATCAACCACCAATAAGTAGGCATCATCATCTTTCAACATATCTTGTATGGCACTGTCAAGTTCTGATTGCTTTGTGACATGTTTGTTTTTGATTCTATATGCATCTGCAATCATGTTGAAATCAGGATTGTTCATAGGCGTTGAGGAATATCTTTCGTTGAAGAATAGTTCCTGCCATTGTCTTACCATACCTAAGTAGTTGTTGTTGAGAAGGATTAACTTGACACCAACGTTATTCGCCATGATGGTTCCCAATTCTTGTATGGTCATTTGGAAACCTCCGTCTCCCGCAAAGAGACATACGGTTCTTTTTGGTGCACCATATTTTGCACCAATAGCTGCGGGAATACCAAATCCCATAGTTCCTAAGCCTCCTGAGGTGACGATGCTTCGAGTCTTGGAGTACTGGAAATAGCGAGCAGCCGCCATTTGGTTTTGACCAACGTCGGTAACCAATACAGCATCTTTGTTTGTCGCATCAGAAACCTTGCGAACCACTTCACCCATAGTGATTTTATCATCTGTAGGATTTAACTCTTGTTTGATGACTTCATCATATTCTTTTTTGTCATACACGTCAAAAGATTTAATCCAATCAGCATGATTGTTTTTCTCAATCATCTTTGTCAAGGCAGGAAGTGTCTCTTTTGCATTTCCGACTACCTTTACGGTTGTCTTGACGTTTTTGTCTATTTCAGATGGGTCAATATCAAGGTGGATGACTTTCGCTTGTTTTGCGTATGTAGCCAAATCTCCCGTCACACGATCGTCAAAACGCATACCAATGGCGATAAGCACATCACATTCGTTCGTTTTCATGTTAGGAGCGATGTTTCCATGCATACCAATGAATCCTTTGTTTAGACGGAAATCTGTTGGCATAGCAGATAGTCCTAATAAGGTTGAAGCTGCAGGAATATCAGCTTTCTCCAAAAAGTCGGTAAGCTCTTTCTCTGCATTTCCGAGTATAACACCTTGTCCTACAAGTGCGAATGGAGCTTTTGCTTTGTTGATGAGAGCGGAAGCCTCTTCGATCTTAGAGAGTTCCATTTCAGGGAAAGGAATGTAACCTCTTGAGTATGTCGTTTTTGTGTAATTGAAATCACAAGATTCAAGTTGCGCGTTTTTGGTGAAATCCAAAACGACAGGACCTGGACGTCCCGTTGTGGCAATGTAAAATGCACGGGATACCGCTTCTGCGATCTCGTCTGCGTGTCGGATCTGATGAGCCCATTTAGTGATAGGTTGTGTGATACCCACCATATCAATCTCTTGAAAGGCATCGGTTCCTAAAAATGAAGTGCCCACTTGACCTGTGATGACAATCATAGGGGTGCTATCCATCATGGCATCACCGATTCCTGTGATTGTATTGGTGGCTCCCGGACCAGATGTTACCAAACAAATGCCTGGTTTGCCAGATGTTCTGGCATAACCCTGTGCGGCATGCGTAACACCTTGTTCGTGTCGCATTAATATGTAATTGAATTTATCCTGATAATCGTATAGAGCATCAAAAACGGGAATAATACTACCGCCTGGATATCCGAAGATGGTCTCAACACCTTCTGCTCTAAGAGATTCCATCAATATGTACGAACCTTTCATCTTATTTCCATTTCATTAGTCAACAATTCTGATTCCTCCTTTGTCGGCAGAGGCTACCATTTTTCCATAAGCTCTTAATGCTTTTGAAACGACTCGGTTTCTCTTCGGTTGCCATGCCTCTTTTCCTCTAGCTTCCTCCTCTTTTCTGCGTAAAGCCAATTCTTCGTCGGAAAGCTTTACGTTGATGGTTCTGTTAGGAATATTGATTTCGATAATGTCTCCATCTCTGACAAGACCGATATTACCACCAGAAGCAGCTTCTGGAGAGATATGACCGATGGAGAGTCCTGAGGTGCCACCAGAGAATCTTCCGTCGGTGATGAGTGCACAGGATTTTCCTAGATGTCTTGATTTGATATATGAAGTAGGGTAGAGCATCTCTTGCATTCCTGGTCCTCCCTTAGGCCCTTCATGTGTGATTACCACCACATCGCCAGCCTTTACTGCACCTCCGAGAATGCCATTGCAAGCATCCTCTTGGGATTGGAACACTTTAGCAGGACCGCTAAAATTCCAGATGCTTTCATCCACACCAGCTGTTTTGATAACGCAACCATCCATGGCGATATTACCTTTTAAGACGCCTAGTCCGCCATCTTTCGTATAAGCATGATTCAAGTCTCGTATGCAACCATTGGCACGGTCGGTGTCCAATGTGTCGAAATAGACCTCTTGAGAGCCCATTGTGAGGTTGAATTTTCTTGCAGGGGCACTCTTATATTTCTTAATAGCATAATCGGTGACGTTGGTGCTTGTGATGCAATATTGGTCGATAGCCTCGCCCAATGTGAGTCCGTCAACACGTTTAACGTTTGTGTTGATGAGTCCGCCTTTAGCTAATTCAGCCATAATGGAGATGACGCCACCGGCACGATTGACATCTTCGATGTGATATTTCTGTGTGTTAGGAGCCACTTTGCAGATGCATGGAGTTTTGCGTGAAAGTTGGTCAATATCATCCATGGTGAAGTTTACGCCAGCTTCGTGAGCAACAGCCAAGAGGTGTAGTACCGTGTTGGTGGATCCGCCCATAGCGATGTCGAGAGTCATGGCATTAAGGAATGCCTCTCTAGTTGCTATATTAAGAGGAAGCACGCTTTCGTCTCCGTCTTGGTAATATTTGTAAGCATTTTCCACGATGATTTTTGCAGCGTCCATAAAGAGTTGCTCACGGTTTTTGTGGGTTGCCACGATGCTACCATTTCCAGGCAGACCAAAACCGATTGCTTCGTTTAAGCAGTTCATGGAGTTAGCGGTAAACATACCGGAACAAGAACCACAAGTAGGACAGGCAGAACGTTCCACCTTTCTGATTTCCTCATCAGATATATTTTCGTCGGCAGCCTTGACCATTGCATCAATAAGATCTAGGTGCTGGTCGCCTAGTACGCCGGCCTCCATTGGGCCTCCGGAGACAAAAATAGTTGGTATGTTAAGACGCATTGTGGCGAGTAGCATACCTGGGGTTACTTTGTCGCAGTTGCTGATACAGACCATGGCGTCTGCTTTGTGTGCATTGACCATATATTCGACGCTGTCTGCAATTAAATCTCTAGAAGGTAAGGAGTATAGCATACCATCATGTCCCATCGCAATACCGTCGTCGATGGCGATGGTGTTAAATTCGGCAGCGAAACATCCTAATTTTTCCACCTCAGCTTTTATTTTTTGTCCGATTTCATGTAAGTGGACATGACCGGGCACAAATTGGGTGAATGAGTTGACGATAGCAATGATAGGCTTGCCGATTTGCTCGTCTTTCATTCCGTTAGCGTGCCATAAAGCTCTTGCACCTGCCATTCTTCTTCCTTGCGTACAGAAGGAACTCCTTAATTCGTTTTTCATAATTATTGATGAATTATAAATATCGATGATTCAATTCGTGCAAAGATACAAAAAAACACTCTAGTAATAACTATTTTAGGGGGATTTCTATGGTATAATTACATATTTTAATAAATGAATATTTAGAATTCGTTTAGGTCGGGAGAAAAGGACAAAAATACTCGCCAATAACGTAAAAAAAAATGCAAAAGTGTTTTGTTTGTAATTATTTGATTATTAATACATTGTGATATTGTTAATTTTTTTATTTAGGATACTTTTTTCCGCCACAATGATGATTTTATATGGGTGAAAAATAGCTCTTGATTTTTGAGAAAAATTATTAAAAAAAATTCGATGAAAGCGAAACTTTTGATAAGTTTTAATGTGTGCCTTTTTTCTTCCTTTTTTGTGTCTCTTTTTTTTGTGTCTGAAATTTTTATTGATTATCTTTGTAAATTATATGTTTTGCCGAGTCTGTTTGCGTTGAAGCGGTATTGGTAGTAATGTTACTATCAACCGCGAAGCGCACCCAAAACCGAACTAAATGACAGATAATAAGGACGTTAAATGGTTTGTTGCAAAAACTAGAGCTAAGCAAGAAAAAGCGATTTGCCAGCAGATAACAGATGTTGGTGTGGAGGCTTTTTTGCCGCTTAGGAAGGAGTTAAAGGTTTGGCGAAATAGGAAAAAGAAAGTTGAGACAGTGTTGATTCCCAATACGCTCTTCATTCATGCCTGTAAGGCAGATGCAGTAGGCTTGCATAATGACATGGGCATAAAAATATCTTTTTTGCGGGATATCACAGGATTGAACAAGAATCAGTTGATGGTTATTCCAGATGCTCAGATGGATAACTTTATTCGTTTCTTAGCAGTTGACGAAGAAGAGTATGAGGTAGAGGAGGATGCTCTGTACATGAGTGGGGACAGAGTGATGGTGAATAAAGGTCCGTTTAAGGGAATTGTGGGTGATTTGGTACGTTTGGATAGAAAAAACAAAGTTTTGGTGCGTTTGGATAACTTGATTGCATGTTCTGTCCAAATATCACTAGATGCTATTGAGAAAATAAATGAAAATATATAAGCTATGGCTTTCAAAAGAAGTATTGTTATAACGGGTGGAGCTGGATTCATTGGCTCTCATGTGGTTCGGTTATTTGTAAACAAATATCCAGATTATAAAATCATCAATTTGGACAAGCTGACGTATGCGGGTAATTTAGCTAACTTGAAGGATGTTGAGAATAAGCCAAATTATCGGTTTGTCAAAATGGATATCTGTGATTTTGAGGCGTTTTATCAATTGATTCAGAAAGAGCAGGTTGATGGTATTATTCATTTGGCTGCGGAAAGTCATGTGGATCGCAGTATCAAGGATCCGTTTACGTTTGCTCTCACGAATGTGATGGGAACCCTCTCTTTGTTGCAGGCTGCTAAGCTATATTGGGAATCACTGCCAGAGAAATACGAGGGAAAACGTTTCTATCATATCTCGACCGATGAAGTATATGGTGCTTTGTCAATGACACATCCTGAAGGCATTAAACCTCCTTTCACAACGACGGCATCTAGTAGCGAACATCATTTGGCATATGGTGAGGATTTCTTTTATGAGACGACGAAATACAATCCTCATTCTCCATATTCAGCTAGTAAAGCAAGTTCTGACCATTTTGTTCGTGCATTTCATGATACGTACGGAATGCCGACAATTGTGACGAATTGTTCCAACAATTATGGTCCATATCAGTTTCCAGAGAAATTGATTCCTCTGTTTATCAATAATATACGCCAAAGGAAACCGCTTCCTGTTTATGGAAAGGGTGAGAATGTGAGGGATTGGTTGTTTGTAGAAGACCATGCTCGTGCGATTGATGTGATTTTCCACAAAGGAAAGGTGGCTGAGACGTACAACATTGGTGGTTTCAACGAGTGGAAAAACATAGATATCATCAAGGTGGTTATCAATACGGTTGATCGCTTGTTGGGAAGAAAAGAAGGGGAGGATATGAATTTGATTACATATGTGACAGACCGATTAGGCCATGATGCACGATATGCGATAGATTCAACAAAATTGCAGAAAGAATTGGGTTGGGAACCTAGTTTGCAGTTTGAAGAGGGAATAGAGAAAACCGTTAAGTGGTATTTGGAGAACCAGGAGTGGATGGATAACATCACAAGCGGAGAGTACGAAAAGTACTACGAGGATATGTACAAAGGACGATAAACGCAATTCGAGAATGCATGAAGCAAACAGAATGATGTGTATCAATGTAATATAATATAATCAAAACGATGAACTCTTTCGAAAATATAAAGATAGCTGTAGCAGGAACAGGATATGTGGGGTTGAGTATAGCTACGCTTTTGGCACAAAAACATCAGGTGATTGCGGTTGATGTGGTACCAGAAAAGGTGGAAAAAATCAATCAACGTATATCACCGATTCAAGATGAATATATAGAGAAATATTTGACGGAAAAGGAACTTAAGTTGACTGCGACTTTAGATGGTGCAAATGCTTATAAAGATGCTGATTTTGTTGTTATTGCAGCGCCGACTAATTACGATCCTATTAAGAATTATTTTGATACAAGCCATGTAGAAGAGGTTGTCGATTTGGTGTTGGAGGTGAATCCTGATGCGGTGATGGTTATTAAGAGTACCATACCTGTTGGGTATACACGCAATCTGTATGTGAAATATGCAAAGAAATTCGAGGCGAATCCGAATTTGAAAAATAAAAAGTTTAATCTGTTGTTTTCTCCTGAATTTTTAAGGGAAAGCAAGGCTCTTTACGATAATCTGTATCCTTCTCGAATCATTGTAGGTTATCCTAAAATGATTGACACAAATGATTTTGCGGAAGAAAATGATGCGATTAGGAAGATTGGAAATCCTGATGCTGAGAAATATGCAAAGATATTTGCAAAATTATTGCAAGAAGGTGCATTGAAAGAAGATATCCCTACATTGTTTATGGGGATGAAGGAGGCTGAGGCTGTCAAGCTATTCGCCAACACCTATTTGGCGTTGCGTGTTAGTTATTTCAATGAATTGGATACATACGCAGAGGTAAAAGGCTTGGATACACAGGCTATCATTGATGGTGTATGCCTTGACCCACGTATTGGCTCGCATTATAACAATCCTTCATTTGGATATGGAGGCTATTGTTTGCCAAAAGATACGAAGCAGTTGTTGGCTAATTATCAGGATGTCCCAGAGAATCTGATTGAAGCTATAGTGGAGAGTAATCGGACACGAAAGGATTTCATAGCAGATCAGGTGTTGCGGAAAGCTGGATATTATGATTATTCGGATAAAAACGGGTATTGTAGTAGCTGTGAGAAGGAGGTGACGATTGGTGTATATCGATTGACGATGAAAAGTAATTCAGATAATTTCAGACAATCGTCTATACAAGGTGTGATGAAGCGTGTGAAGGCTAAAGGGGCAAGTGTCATTATATATGAACCAACATTGGAGAATGGTTCTACTTTTTTTGGTAGTTTGGTGGTGAATGATTTGTCGAAGTTCAAAGCACAATCTCAAGCCATAATTGCTAATCGGTATGATGCGTGTCTGGATGATGTGGAAGATAAGGTTTATACAAGAGATGTCTTCAGAAGAGATTGAAAATAGATAGTGTAAAAGTCACTCAAATGTGGATTGCAGTTGAGAATTAAAAGGCTTGTTGTTGATTGGATATTGGAAAGTTGAAGACTATTTATGAGGTATGATTATTTAATAGTAGGATCAGGTCTTTTTGGCGCAACATTTGCTTTTAAGGCAAAGCAGATGGGTAAGCGATGCTTGGTAATAGAAAAGAGACCGAACCTAGGGGGAAATGTTTATTGTGATACCATAGAAGGTATTCATGTGCATAAATATGGTGCACATATATTTCATACAAGTAATAAGGAGGTTTGGGATTTTGTTAATTCGATAGTTGAGTTTAATCGATATACTAACGCACCAATTGCGAATTACAAAGGAGAACTATACAATCTTCCATTTAATATGAACACATTTTCCCAAATGTGGGGTGTGCATACTCCTGAAGAAGCCCAAAAAAAGATAGAGGAGCAGAAAGCCGAGGCATTGTTGAAATTAAATGGAAGAGCACCTAGCAATCTTGAAGAACAGGCGTTGTCTCTAGTTGGCAAAGATATATTTGAGAAGTTGATAAAAGAATATACGGAAAAGCAGTGGGGTCGAAAATGTGAAGACCTCCCTTCTTTTATCATTAAAAGATTGCCAGTTAGATTTGTATACGACAACAATTACTTTAACGACAAATATCAAGGAATTCCTGTGGGTGGATACAATAAGTTGATAGAGGGATTATTGAAGGATGTTGATTGTAAGACATCGTGTGATTTCTTCACGGAGTATAAAGATTGTTGGAGAGACATTGCTGATCGTTTGGTTTATACTGGTCCGTTGGACGAATATTTTGGATACCAGTTAGGCCGATTAAATTGGCGTACGGTTTTTTTCAAGACTCGTATAGAAGATACTCCGAATTTTCAGGGTAATGCAGTTGTAAACTATACTTCTCATGAACAACCCTATACAAGAGTCATTGAACATAAACATTTTGAGATGTTTGGGCAGGAAGTTTATAACTGTCCAAAGACTGTTATCAGTGAAGAGTATTCTACAGAATATAAGCAGGGTATGGAACCATATTATCCTGTAAATGATGAAAGTAACAATCGTTTGGCGGAATCATATCGTGAATTAGCGAAACAGGAAGCGGATGTTGTTTTTGGAGGACGTCTGGCGGAATATAAGTATTATGATATGGCACCGGTGATTGAGAAGGTGTTGGGACTCTTCTGAACAATAAATAGTGTTATAGACAAATGTCCGAAAGTATAAAAGATAAGACCTCAAAAGGATTGTTGTGGAGTGCTGTTGAACGATTTTCGGTTCAAGGAATACAATTTTTAGTGATGCTTGTAATGGCACGAATACTGACTCCAGATGATTATGGATTGGTCGGTATGGCTGCTATTTTTATTGCTATAGCAAATTCATTGATTGATAGTGGTTTTTCTCAAGCTTTGATAAGGAAACAAAATAGAACAGACGTGGACAAATCCACGGTTTTCTATTTTAATATTGTTGTAAGTGTAGTACTATATGGGATTATTTTTGTAGTAGCACCATTTGTATCAGATTTTTATAAGATGCCATCCCTAACATGGGTGGTTAGAATGATTTGTTTGGCATGCATTGTAAATTCATTTGGCGTTGTTCAGAGAGCTGAGTTTTTTACAAATATGGATTTTAAGTCACTAACGATATCCTCGTTGATCGCTTCGATAATCTCAGGATTCGTTGGAATCTATATGGCCCTGTATGGTTATGGCGTAAGGGCGTTGGTTGTACAACAAGTTATTTCGGCGGTTGTTTCAAATTTGGTTTTATGGTTTTTGTCGAAATGGAGACCATTGCTTGTCTTTTCAGGGGAGTCGTTTGACGAATTATTTTCATTTGGAAGTAAGTTGATGCTTTCTGGATTGTTAGATACTGCATACAAACAAATATATCCAATTGTAATAGGTAAGTTGTTCTCAGCCAGTAGTTTGGGAAACTATAATAGGGCATGTCATTTTGCACAGTTCCCTTCATCTAATTTGACGTCAATTATGCAACGAGTGACTTATCCTGTGTTGTGTAGTATTCAGAATGAGGACGATAGATTACGGGATATATATAGGAAATTTTTAAAAGTTTCCGCTTTTGTCGTTTTCCCCTTGATGATGTTACTTTCTGCTTTGTCTTTCCCGATGGTAGATGTTCTGATAGGAGAAAAATGGAGATTTTGTTCAGAACTTTTGCAGATTATTTGTTTTGCAATGATGTGGTATCCGATACATGCGATAAATCTAAATCTATTGCAAGTGAAAGGACGTTCAGATTTGTTTTTAAAGTTGGAAATTATAAAGAAAATCTTAGGAATTTTTGTTTTAGTGGCATCGGCACCGTTTGGATTGATTGCGATGTGTTATGCGAGGATTGGAAGTTCGATAATAGGTTTGATGATAAACACCTATTACACAGGGAAATTGATTAGTATGGGATTCTTAAAACAAATGAAGGATTTAATGCCAACATTAATGTTAAGTGGAGTGATGTTTGTTGTCGTATTACAATTGACTCACTTAATAGAAAATCAAATTCTTACTCTGATTATTGGGTGTGTTGTTGGATTATTGGTATATTTGGTGGGAAGTATGATATTTAAGTTCCAAGAATTACAAGATGTTAAAGCTTTAGTTAGAAAGAAATGAATGATGATAATAAGTTAATAACCGTTACTTCTCCTTTGCTCCCAGATTTGGATGAATTTCATGAAATGTTGAAAGAAATATGGGACAGTAAATGGATTACAAATAATGGTTCCTTTCATAAACAATTAGAAAAAGAATTGGCGGAATATCTGAAAGTCCCTTATGTCTCTTTGTTTACGAATGGAACATTGCCTTTGATTACGGCATTGCAGGCTTTGCATATTACGGGAGAGGTTATTACTACTCCATATAGTTTTGTTGCCACTACACATGCGTTGTGGTGGAATGGAATTAAGCCTGTATTCGTTGATATAGATCCTTCAACGGGAAATATTGATCCAGAAAAGATAGAATCGGCTATAACTTCACGTACTACGGCTATTATGCCTGTTCATGTATATGGGAAGCCTTGTGATACGAAAAAGATTCAATCAATAGCAGACAAATATGGCTTGAAGGTGATATATGATGCAGCTCATGCATTTGGTGTGGAGGTAAATGGAGAGAGTGTTTTAAATGCAGGAGATTTAAGTACTCTTAGTTTCCATGCGACAAAAGTATATAATACGATAGAAGGTGGTGCTATGATTATGCATGATGAGCAGACAAAGAAACGTATTGATTACTTAAAAAATTTTGGTTTTCATGGTGAAACGGAAGTCATAGCCCCAGGAATCAATAGCAAAATGGATGAGATCCGTTCTGCATACGGAATACTGAATCTTCGTCAGGTTGATGCTGCAATAGAGGCACGTCATCAAGTAGCGATAAAGTATAGAAATGCGTTGAGGGAAGTTGATGGCATCACATTTTTTGATGATATGCCAGGTGTTCGACATAATTATTCCTATTTCCCAATTTTTATTGATTCAGAGAAATATGGTATGTCACGTGATGAGCTATATTTTAAGATGAAGGAGTCGAATGTCTTGGGAAGACGTTACTTTTATCCTCTTATTTCAGAGTTTAGTACATATAAAGGACTTCCTTCTGCGGGCAGGGAAAATCTTCCGAATGCACATAAAATGGCAGATAGTGTGATATGTTTGCCAATGTATCATTCTTTGACAGATATGGATGTACAGAAAGTTATTTCAATTCTTAAACGAGAGAAAGCAGAATGATGAAATATTACAACATGAATGAAACACGAGGATTCCTTGAGTCGATAGGAATGCCTGGTGGTGATTTTTATGATTTGCCAACTTCTGAGAAAAGATTTCCAGATGGAGGCCAGTATCGATTTGAGGTGCCTGGTATTCAAGGACCTGGTCCAATGAAGGCCCTTTTGGAACAGTTGGATGAATATGGCATTCAAATACATCGTGTAACACAAACCAAGGGCATTATGTTCCTTACAGACGATGAGATCAAAACCATGGTTGAATATGCAAAAAAATGGAAGGTGGAATTGGTTTTGGCTTGTGGACCACGGGCCACACAAGATACGAGTGCAAGTGTAAAGACGGAGGAAGGGCAGCGTATGGGCTATCGTTTGCGTGGACAAGAGCAGATCGTACGAGGTATTGAGGAAATTCGTCGTGGTGCACGTTTGGGAGTACGTGGTTTCCTTATTTATGATGAAGGATTGTTGTGGGCACTTAATGAAGCACGTAAATCGGGTTTCATTCCGGCAGATTGTCATTTCAAAATTTCTGCTCATTCAGGGCATGCAAATCCATGTTCTGCACATGTGTTGGAAATGTTAGGAGCCAATAGTATAAATCCTGTTCGTGATATCCAGTTGCAAATGTTATCTGCGTTACGAGCGGTTATCGATTGTCCCATAGACATTCATACTGAAAATCCTAAGTCTAGTGGAGGTTTTATCCGTCACTATGAGGTTCCTGAATTTATACGTGTGGCAGCACCTGTTTATCTTAAGACGGGAGGCTCTGTTGCTGCAAATCATAGTTATGATACTACAGAAAAGGAAGCAAAGCAACGTGCAAAACAAATCATGTTGGTAAAACGTGTGATTGATGAGTATTATCCAGACGCGGTTGTGTCTCCTAAATAATTAGTAAGTTATGTCCGAAAAGTTAGTTGCTATTGTTTTGGGTGGCACTAGTCCACATATAGAATTAATTCGTCAACTTAAAGATCGAGGTTATTATGTGGTATTAGCAGATTATTTGCCCAATCCACCTGCTAAAATTCATGCTGACATTCATGAACAGGTTAGTACCCTTGATCCTGATGCGGTATTATCACTAGCTCAAAAATATTGTGCAAAATTGGTCATTAGTGCTTGTGTTGATCAAGCTAATATTACCGCATGTTATGTGGCTGAAAAGCTTGGATTGACACATCCTTATAGTTATGAGTTGGCTAATAATATAACCAACAAGGGTTATATGAAAAAGCTAATGATTGCGAATGATATACCAACAACTAAGTACTATTTTTTGGAGAAAGGGGAAGAACTTGAATCTTTTGATTTGAAGTTTCCCGTAATGGTTAAGCCTGCAGATGCGTGTGCTGCATCAGGTGTAAAGAAAGCAAATAATTATGCAGAGTTAAGTGAATTTCTATCACAGGCAAAGAAGGTTAGTAGAACAGGAAGAACTGTAGTTGAGGAATTTTTTTCTGGCGTAGAAGTAAGCGTATATGCGTTTATAAAAAAAGGAGAAGCGAATATATTGATGATATCGGAGCGTATATCAACTATAGAGGGAGAACAACAGGTTCTAAAATGTTATGCTACTATTACGCCTCCTAACGTTTCAGATGTTGCTTTGCATAAGATACAGGAGGTTTCAACTAAGATTGCAAATGTTTTTGAACTAGATAATACTCCTCTTCATATACAATTTATTATTGATGGTGACAATATTAGTGTTATTGAGTTTGCACCAAGAGTCGGAGGAGGAATAAGTTATGAGAATATAAAAAATAGCACAGGTTTTGATATAATATCAGCTACAATAGACTCATATTTACAAAAGCCTGTTGATGTGAAGTTTAAACGTTCGGATCGTTATTTTTCTGTAAGTTTGGCTTATGGAATTCCTTCTGTGTTCGATCACATGACTGGTGTAGAAGAACTTATAAAAGAAGGTATAATTGATAGCGTTCATTATCATAAAACGCGAGGAACTGCTATATCGGCTGATAGAGCTAGTGCAGGAAGAATTGCAGCTATTTTGATATCTGGTGTGAGCCGACAAGAGGTTTTAGAAAAAATAAAAGTGTCTTTTAATCGTATTGATGCGTATGATCCTAATGGTAATCAGATTTTACGCAAAGACTTATATTTAAAATATTAATTATATATGATCCATCATCAATATAATCCAAACTATAAGTTTGTTAAAAGTCCGATAGATTTTAATAAATATACAGATCGAGAGCTTCTTCAATATTGTTTAGGAGCAACGATGTATATGCCAGGAACAAAAGATTTTGCACAGGCGGTGATCGATAAAAAGTATCCAGGATTGACATCCATGGTGATGTGTTTTGAAGATGCTTGCAAATTAGAGGATGTTCCAGCTGCTGAATTAAATAGTATTCATGTTCTTAGTACATTGGCGGATGCGGTAGAAAATGGATCGTTGAAGTACGAAGATATTCCGTTAATCTTTTTCCGTGTACGTAGTGTGGAGCAGTTCAAACATTTTTCGTCAATGCTTGAGCCTCGGCACATTAAATATCTATGTGGGTTCAATTTCCCAAAATTCAATAGCATTACTGCAGCTCCTTATATGGAGCATCTTGTAGAATTGAATGAGAAGTTTGGAGAGATTATATATGGTATGCCGATTATTGAAGATTCGCGTGTTGCCTTTAAGGAAACGCGTCTTTTGGAACTAATGGCTATTAAAAATGTCTGTGACTGCCACAAGAATCTTGTACTTAATGTGCGTGTAGGGGGAACTGATTTTTCAAGTTGTTTCGGAGTGCGTCGTGGTATTAATTACACTATTTATGATATCATGACTGTTAGTAATTGCCTTATGGATATTTTGAATGTGTTTACTCGTAATAATGATTATACGGTAAGTGGTCCGGTTTGGGAATACTTTAAGGCAAGTAAGCGTATGAAAAATATGGAGGAATTGCCTTCTGTTGATTTACAACAGACTCTTTTAAAGAGAAAAGCTGTGGTGAATGATGCTGTAGACGGATTGATGAGAGAATTAATTCTAGATCAGGCTAATGGCTTCATGGGTAAAACTTGTATCCATCCTTCACATCTTAATTATATAAATGGCATGCTAGCGGTTACAAAAGATGAGTATGACGATGCTTATCAAATATTGCATACTTCTGGTGGTGTTATTAAGGGATCGAAAGGAATGAATGAAATCGGTCCGCATAAGAATTGGGCTCAGAGAATTATGATGCGTGCTGAGGCGTATGGCGTGATAGAGAATGATGCTAGTTATATAGAACTATTCGGAGTTAATAATGCCTAAAATATTGCATACATACCGATATACAGGAACTCCTTGGGAAATTTTAAAATCAGTTGTTCCTGATGGCTATACTATAAAAACGCTTGATTGCCCGACTCAAGAGCAACTTGTAAAGGAAGCTATAGATGCTGATTATTTTTTGGTGAGTGGACGTTTGCTTATCAATGAAGAAGTGCTGGCCAATGCTCCAAAACTGAAAATGATTCAAAGGACAGGTGTTGGTATTGATATGTTGGATAAAGAAGCAATCAAGCGAAGAAATATCCCTGTGTATGTGAATGCTGGAGTGAATGCTCGGAGTGTGGCGGAACATACTGTTACTTTGATACTTTCATGTCTTAAAAACCTTCCGCTTATTTCTACGAATGTCAAGAATGGTATTTGGAAGAAACAGGAGACGGGAGTTTCTTGCAACGAACTCTATGGCAAGACTGTTGCTATGATTGGCATGGGAAATATAGGTCGCATTACGGCAGGTATTCTTCATGCTTTTGGAGCGAATGTTATCTATACGGACATAGTTCGTCAGAGTGAAGATGTTGAAAAATCTTTGGGTATATCGTTTCGGGCATCTTTTGATGAACTGTTGCCTGATGCGGATATACTTTCTTTTCATTGCCCGTTGACTGATCAAAATCAAAAAATTCTGAATGCTGAGTCCATCCGTAAAATGAAAGATAATGCCATTGTCGTGAATACTGCTCGTGGCAAACTTATCGATGAAGAGGCTTTGTATAAGGCTCTCATTTCAGGTAGGATTCGTGCTGCGGGTCTAGATGTTCATTATGAGGAACCCATGTTGGAGAATAATCCTTTGAAGACATTGGACAATGTAATCTTGACACCTCATATTGCGGGGCTTTCTTTTGAAAGTTTTCAGAACATGATGAAAAATGCTGTTGAAAATATTGTTGCGTTTGACAGACGGGATTTCGAGATCATAAAAAATAAGGAAATAAGACTATGAAATTACTTCATTTCGTTCAGAGATTCGTTTGGAAAATATTTCCGACATTCGCTATTAATAAACGTGTTGACAGTTATATCAAAAACAAATACCATGATAAAATATGGGGTGGATATAAACTAGATGAACAGATAGAAGAAAATATTCATATTTTCCTTACTGAAAAAGAATTAGAGGATAAAAAGTTCCTTGAATCTATAAAAAGGGATATCGTGAAATCGTACCTTCTTTATGGAGTAAATGCTAATGAATATTTTACGCATAATTTCTATAGGAAAAAACATAAAGAAAGAAATAGATATATGTCAAAAAAGCGCAAAGATGAGCTGCTGATACGGACTGTTGGAGAAAAATGGGAAGAGGCATTTTTGACATTAAAAGATAAAAACAAGTTTTATCAAATGGCAAAAGATTTTTTTCTTAGAAATGTCGTTTCTGTAGAAAACAAGAGTGATTTGAATGAATTTTTACATTTTGCGGGGAAAAATCCTAAATTTATTGCTAAACCGTCGAGAAATAGCTGCGGGCAAGGAATTAAGATAGTAGATTTGTCTGTCAATCCTCCAACTCAGGTATTTGACGATATGTTAAAAGAAGGAACCTATATTTGTGAGGAATTGATTAGCCAAGATTCTAGATTAGCATTATTTAATGAATCCTCGGTGAATACGATTAGAGTTCCATCTATATGGGATGGAACAAAAGCCTGTATATTTTATCCAGTTTTAAGAACAGGCAGGAAAGGAAATGTTGTTGATAATGCTGGTTCAGGGGGAATATTTGCCTTGGTGGATGCGGATACAGGTATGGTGATTTCAGATGGGTATGATGAATTAGGACATCACTTTGTGGAACATCCTGATTCGTATATTACATATAAAGGATTTCAAATCCCAGAGTGGGATAACCTTAAATCTGTAGTAAATAAGATTCATTCAACCATGCCGAAGGAATTTAAATATGTTGGATGGGATTTTACATTGTCAAATAAGGGATGGTGCGTGATAGAGGCTAATTGGGGCGATTTTATAATGCAACAGAAAACTCTTGATCGGGGTTTATATAAAGAGTTTAAGCAAATACTATTGAAATAATCCTTTTTATGGATGATGATATTATTATGTCTGAATGATATGTGGGATTTGTAGAGGAAATAGAAAAAAAGATTAGTCATGAAGGAAATTTATTATAAAATAAAAAAAATCATCTTGTCAGTTCTAAATAAATCAGGGAATCAGGATACTGTTTCTGACAATTTGCAAGGAGTCCGTTATGGAAGAAATAAATTTGAAAAGAATTTTCTGGCATACGATTCTTTCCCTGAGATAACAGATGACGAATTGGAACAAGTTCGTAAGACTTGGCCAATGTGGGAAATTGACAAGGAAGATTTGAATTGGCTTAGAATATATAAAAAACATAATGGTTTTTCTCCATATGTAATTGGTAATTGGCACACATATTTACTGCGACAGGAATTTAATCCGTATGAACAATTGTCGTCTTTTGAATATAAGGGCTTATTTGATGTGTATTTCCCAGATATTCCTTTCCCAAAATCTTTTGTTAGAAGAATCCAAAATGTATACTATGATTTGGAAATGCATGTGATTTCAGAAGATAGTGCGGTTAATATTCTTATGCAACACGATGCATATGTTATAAAGCCATCTTTTGGAACGAATCAAGGGAAGGGAGTTGAAAAAATTAACTTGAACATATGTGATGATAAGAAAAAAAGAATTATAAAATCGTTTGATGATCAAGAATCTGATTTTATTGTTCAAGAGGTTTTAGAACAACATCCTGATGTCGCTGCAATGAATCCGACAAGTTTAAATTGTTGCCGTGTTACGTCTGTTTATATGAATGGGAAATTCGGACTTTCTACGGTTTTTAAAATTGGAAAAATTGGATCTAATATAGACAATTGGCGTAATTCATATTTTGTTGGAGTTAGTCAAGATGGAACGTTGTCTAAGATTGGTTTCGCGAAGGACCTGAAAACTGTGACTCAAACGGATAATGGATTAGACATAGAGGGATTTAAATTGCCTTGCTATAAAGAGATTGTTGATTCTGTTGAGAAATATCATAAAAAATATTTCCCGAATTGTGGAATGATTGGATGGGATATTCTTATAGATAAAAATAGTAGTGTTCGTGTGATAGAGATGAATCTGACAACTCCAGGAATTATTGCGGAGCAGCTGGCTGCAGGAGATTTCCTAAAAGATTTTAGGGATGAAATTGTTAAGCGTCTAACAAAATAAGCAATCATATTTTAGCTATAGAGTTGAACGAATGAGTGATGTTAGTTTAAAACAACAGGCTGTAAATGGTGTAGCGTGGGCTACCGTAAGGAAATTAGTTCAGGTTTCAATATCTTTTATCTCGGGTATTATTTTAGCTCGTTTGTTGATGCCGGAGGATTATGGTTGTATTGGAATGTTGGCCATTTTTATGCAGGTTTCTGGTGCGTTTGTTGATGGAGGCTTTGGCTCTGCATTGATTCAAAAAAAACAACCGACGAAAGAAGATTACTCAACTGTTTTTTTCTGGAATTTAAGCATTTCTGGGATAATATATATCATACTTTTTTTTGCCTCTCCGCTAATTGCAGATTTCTATCATATTCCGTTACTTAGTAAAGTGTTGCGTGTACAAGGAATTGTAATAATACTAAATGCGCTTCTCTTTGTTCAAAGTAACCAACTTTGTAAAAAATTCAAATTTAAGAAACTTGCCATTGTAAATTCCTCTACATCTGTTATTTCATTATTGGTTACAATTTATATGGCGTATAATGGATTTGGAGTTTGGTCTTTGGTAACTCAAAATCTGCTTATGTCTGCGATTCCCATGCTGTGTTATTGGCTTACAAATAGATGGTATCCGTCATTAAGTTTTTCAAAAAAATCATTTAGAGAGTTGTTTAGTTTTGGCTTGTATGCTTTGCTTACTAGTTTATTATCCAAAATATCTAACAATATTCAAGGTCTATTGTTAGGTCATTTTTATAATCCTACATTAATGGGTTATTATTCAAAAGCACATTCGACGGAACGACTAGCATCTCAGACAATTTCTGATGTCTTTAGTCAAGTTACATTTCCGTTGTATTCTGAATTGCAAGATGATTGTGAGCGAATGAAAAATGCAATAAAGAAGATCACAGGTTTACTAGCTTTCTTTGTGTTTCCATTAATGTTTGTTCTAATTTTAGTCGCGAAACCTGTCTTTATTTTACTTTACTCGGATCGGTGGTTGGAAAGTATACCATATTTCCAAGTTCTATGTTTAACGGGCTTAGCTGCATGTCTTCAGGCTGTTAATTCTCAAACTATTGCAGCAATGGGAATGGGTAAAGTGATGTTTCAGTGGGCTGTTATAAAGCAGTCTATTGGAATCCTTGCTGTGATAATTGGCTTGGTTACATATGGAATTTATGGACTACTTCTGGCAATCGTAGCTCGGGCATGGTTCGTTTATTTTGTCAACGCCTATTTGGTTTCCAAGTATGTTGGTTACAAAATGAAAACGCAGCTTTTTGATTTATTGCCAATTCTTTTGATTTCGGCGATATCATTGTTGGTGACATATTTTGCTTTCTCTCCTTTTTCCCTGAGTATGTATGTGGATGGTTTTTTAAAACTAATCTTTTTTGGAACAATATATTTGATTGGAATAAAGCTGTTTAAACCGGGTGTGCTAAATTTGGCAATGTCTTTGCTTATTCCTTTCGTGAAGGAGAAATTTCGTATGGCGAAGAAAAAGGACGAGTAAATGTATAATGTGCAATGAATTTAAAATTGCATTGAAGTAGTGATGACTGATTTTTTTATAAAAAAATTGAGGGAATTGGTTCCCGATACGATCAATGAAAAAGTTCTTTGGCAAGCAAAGAAATGCTTAGTTGATTATCTCGCTTGTACTATAGCAGGATCAAAGATTCTTTCGGAGAAGACTTTGACCTATATAGATGCGTTGAATTCACAATGTGATGATGTTGTTGTGTTGGGTTTGTCTCGAAAAGCCTCTTTGCAAACAGCAGCGTTAGTAAATGGGATGAATTCCCATGTGATGGAGTTAGATGATGGACAACGTAGGGGGGCTGTTCATGTTGGAGGGACGATTTTTTCTGCATTATTGCCTGTCGCTGAAAAAGAACATTTGACAATGCGGGATGTTCTGCTTGGTGCAATAGTCGGATATGAAGTGACGATTCGATTGGCATGTGCTGTGCAACCAGGCAACAAACTTCGAGGTTATCATGCAACTGGAACGTGTGGAGTTGTTGGGGCTACGATGGCAATTGCCACGGCATTACATTTTGATTTCGATCAGATGAAGTCAGCTTTCTCGGCAGCAGTGACATCAGCGGCTGGAGTTCTTGAAATGCAAGAAGACAATGCTGATTACAAACCGCTGAATGTTGGTCGTGCTGCAATGGATGCCGTGTCTGCAGCTTATCTTGGAAAATCTCGATTTAATCCTCCTAAAGATGCGCTTGGCGGAAGGCGAGGTTTTTTGGCTGTTATGACTGATAGTCCTAAGAAAGAATTCTTGACGGAATTTGCGAAGGGTGAGTTCTATATACAGTCAATCTATAACAAACTTTACTCATCTTGTCGTCATACACACTCGGCCATTGAAGCGGCCTTGAGTATACGTCAACAGAAGGGGTTCAATGTCGATGATGTTGAATCTATTTGTGTGCGAACATATAAATTGGCGGTCGGTGGACATGACCATACAATCATAGATGGCATAAACTCTGCAAAAATGAGTATGCCATATAGTGTTGCTGTCGCTCTTGTGACAGGTCGTGCGGGTATATCAGAGTTTTCGGAAGAGATGCTCTCTAACAAAAAAGTATTGGAACTTGCTTCTAAAGTACATGTGGTAGTAGATGAAGAATTGACGGCTTTGTGTCCTCAATGTCGTGCAGCTATAGTTGAAGTAAAGACACCAATGGATTCATTTACTGCTAGGATTGATTATCCTAAGGGAGAACCAGAAAATCCTCTGACTAAGGAAGAGTTCCAACAAAAATTTGAGGGACTGATGTTTTTTGCTGGATATGAAAAAAAGACATGTGATATGTTGACAGAAATTGTGTATCGAACAGAGTTCCATGTCGATGAAATAATGAGTTTGTTGTAGTTGTGATTGAATAAACAACATTATTTAGAGTAGAAAAACAAATTAAGTCACAACTGATAAAAAAGAAGAAAGTTAACATATGATTATTCAAAGGGTATTATTGTTGTTTATTTGTGCATTCTCACTTTATTCTTGTAAAAAGGATTCACTATATTTGACCAATCTTGTAGAAGCAAATAATTTTCAAGATTATGAGTCTACGCAAAATGAAGAGAATATAGGAGGAAAAGCAGCAGTATTGCAAAGAGCAAAAAAAATCTCAACCTTTGCTTGGACGCCGCTATCTCCAATTTATAGTCATAAACTAAATGGTTATTTTGAAGCGAATCGTTCGTATGAAGGAATCCCATATTCATCTGTAAAGCAATTAGATAAATTTGTTGGACTTGAGGTGTCTTTTGAAACGTTTATTTCTGCGGTAAACAATCCATATAGCGTCTTGTATACGGAAAACGTGGGGGCTTCTCCATATAACGGAACAAATTGTTCTGTCTATTATGGATCGGTTTGTAGTGCTACCGTTAATTATGCGTTAAATATCAAATTGCCTATAACAACATCTATGTACAAGTCATCTGGGTTGTTTAAAAAAATACCTATACAGAATATTTCTAACGCGGAAACAGGAGATGTTATTCTGAAAGAAAACTACCATGCATTAATGGTGCTTGATGTAAAGAAATCAGAAACGGATGTAGACATATTGCTTTTGGAAAGCGCTGATGCGGTAGCAAAAGAATATACACTTTCAAAAAGTTCATATGAAAAGAAGTTTCCATATAGAGATTGGAGTATCTATAGATATAAGAGAATAAATGATGTAGAGTATGATTTATCTGAAGAAAATAATTTCGAGAGACATAAAACTATTTGTATGTCTCGAGGAGATAAGTCGTGTTATCGTTTGAATGAGAAAATAGAAGTGTCTGTTTTGAGTATGGATTACCAATATTTGATAGTGGGAAATGAGGATTCTGTTATATATTCGACAAAAATAGAGTCAAAAGGGAATGTCTCGATTCCTATTTCAAAACCAGGGAAATACACTGCATATCTTTCTCATGAAGATTTAGGAGGTGTACATGAAGAGTCGACAACATTCGAAGTAATAGAAACAAAAGTGAGTTGTGCTCGATCGGGAAGGTACGTGTCGGTTGATTATAGTAGTTCTAACGGTATTCCATCTTATATTGTTATATGTAAGAATGCTAAAGGAGGCAGATCTTGTGTATATGTGATTACCGACGAGGATAGGTTTTTAGGTCATGTCGATATTCATTTAAGTGACGACAGTGGAAAATTCTGCAAGGTCTTTTTTCAAGGAGAGTATGGATTGGTATCAAATGTTCCAATAGAATTATAAATAGAAAATGAAATATCTTAAGACCCCTATATCAGAGGAGGATATCGCTAATCTTGAAGTTGGCGATGTCGTTTCAATCTCCGGATACATCTATACAGGTCGAGACGCGGTTTTGCCGAAGATTGTTAAACACGCGGAAGATGGGACTTTGGCAGATGTAAATGTAGACCTTCAAGGTCAAGTTATTTTTCACACAGCCGTTAGTCTTGCTGGTGTTGGACCAACATCCAGTAATAAACTGGAAATAGAATCAAGCTTTGGACCCCTTTCTAGACATGGCATTAAAATGCATCTTGGCAAGGGCGCCATTAAACCAGAAACGGTTAAAGAATTGGCTGAAAATAACGCAGTATTTGCTGTCATACCACCTGTTACTGCCTTACTGGGAAGTCAAACTTCTGACATTGAAGTGGTCTGTTATCCTGAGTTAGGTATGGAAGCACTTCATAAAATTAAGGTGGAAAATTATCAGGCAATAATTGCTGCGGCGCAAGGTAAGAGTATTTATGACAAATGATGGATTCTTTCTATAAGGTAGATTGAGATGAAAAGAGAAATAATCGAAAAGGTGGCAAACACTCTAGTACGTGCGGGATCCACTTTCCGTGAGGATCAGAAAGAGGCATATAGGAAAGCAATTTCAACAGAGAATAATGTCCATTCTTGTTGGGTGATGCAACAAGTTCTTGAAAATGCTTTGGTTGCAGAAAAGTCACATGGACCATTGTGTGATGATACTGGCATTCCTCATCTCTTTATTGAAGTGGGGAAGAATCGAGCTTTGACAGGGCAATTGATGAACGAGATTAAGGAAGGTGTTCGGGAAGGATTGAGAAGATTACCTGGTCGACCTATGGCTATAAAAGGAGATGATTATGCACGGATAGATCAAAGTGGTGGTCTCGATGAAGATAGTGGTGCTTTGGCACCCTCTCCTTTCTTGATTAGAGAGGCAGAGGATGACAACTTGCTACGTCTGACAGTACTTATGTTAGGTGGAGGACCTGCCATTAGAGGTATAACCCAAAGAGTATTTCATAAACATAGTGTGCAAACAGTAATAGATGAAATTGTAAATAGAGCGGTCCCTGCGGTAAGTCAGTTGGGGTGTAGTCCTTGTACACTGGTCATTGGAATTGGACGTTCTCAGTTTGAGGCTACCAGTTTGATGATGGAGGCTATGGCAAAGGGAGATTATAACGTTCAAAGCGAATTTGAAAGAATAATAACAGAAAGAGTTAATGAATCTAATACAGGAGCGCTTGGTTTAGGCGGTAAGTATTCTGTGTTAGCAACATTTGCAAAGATTGGACCTCAGCGTGCAAGTGGTGTTCGAATAGTAGCACTTCGTCCATGTTGTTGTTTTGAACCGAGAAGGGCATCTGTTGATTTGTAATTTTGTATTTTTTATGGAGTATCAAGTGCCAATTTTAAAACAAAACTATAAGGTTTTAGTTCGTTGTTTTACATTTAATCAGTCAAAGTATATAGAAGATGCTTTGAATGGTTTTGTGATGCAGAAAACTAATTTTCCGTTTATTTGTGCAATTGTGGATGATTGTAGCACGGATGGAGAGCAGGATGTTATAAAATCCTATTTGAACACCGAGTTCAATATGGAGTCTGCTGAATCGTATGAGACTGATTATGCAAATATTATTGTCGCAGTCCATAAAACAAATGTTAATTGTAGTTTTGCGGTTTTCTTTCTTAAATATAATCATTATAGCATAAAAAAAACAAAATCTCCTTATTTGCAGCCTATACGAGATGTATGTTCATATGAGGCTATGTGTGAAGGGGATGATTATTGGACATATCCATTAAAATTACAAACTCAGGTTGATTTTTTGGATTCTCACGAGGATGTGGTTGTGTCTTGTCATCAGTATTCTTTTTTATATGAGAACGATAAGACAATTACAACTTATCCATATAAATATTTTGAACAAAATCCACAGGAAGAATTCTTTTTGTTTAATTTGAAGTATAACTTTTTTTTAAATTGGAAAACAAAGACTCTTACATGTGTGATAAGGATAAGTAAGTTAGATCCTGATTTTTGTAAAAACGCGCGATATCATAGGGATGTCCATGTAATGTATGATTTGCTTCGTAAAGGAAATGGCGTTTGTCATTCCTTTTTGGGAGGAGTGTACAGAAAGAATCAAGGTGGTATTTTTGGATCTTTGAATCCAATAGAACAAGCAAAAAAGAATTATGAGGTTTATAAAGAATTTGCGGAACTAGAGCCTACCCCTTTCTTAAAAAGATTAGCCAATGAATATAAGCTTCGATATAAAGCAAAACTTAGTATATTTGGTAAAATTAGGCTAAAAGTTCATGATTCTTTTTATTATTTAAGAACAGGAAGACATTTAGGAGACTTGCCATTTTTAGATAATGATAAGTATTAGTTAAAAAAATTTGATTTCCTTTGTGTGAATTGTAATACTATGGATTTTAAGTTTTCAATAATTATACCCCATTATAATATTCCTGATCTGTTGGAACGATGCTTGAAAAGTATTCCGCAAAGAGATGATATTCAAGTTATTGTTGTTGATGATTATAGTGACGAGGCTTCTGTGTCTATATTAAAGAATAAGTTAGAAAAAGAATATGCTTCCGTTCAATTTATCTACCAGAATGTGAATGGTGGTGGTGGTAGATGTAGGAATGAAGCACTGAAATATGCAAAAGGGAAATGGCTCGTATTTTCGGATGCGGATGATTTCTTCTCAGATGATGCTCCTCAGTTATTTGAAAAATATCAGGATGATGATTCCGACATCATCTACTTTCGAGTGGATTGTGTATTATCAAATGATATAAGTGTCAGATCGGAACTCAGAAATTACAATCGAGATAGGGTCGATCTGTACCTGTCATCTAAGGATGAAAGGGGTTTGCGTTTTTTGTATACGGAGCCATGGGGCAAGATGATAAAAAGAGAGTTGGTGGAAAAATTCTCAATTCGCTTTAGCGAGACAATCGTATGCAATGACTATTTTTTCTCTGTGGCAACAGGTTTCCATGCCAAGATTATTAAGGCGGATGGGGCTTTCCTATATGTAGTAACGGTTCGCGATGGTTCTGTCAGTTCTAAAACGGATACGATAGAGAAGGAGAAGATAAGAATCGACGAGACGGTTAAAGTTCATCTTTATTTGCAACAAAACGGATATAATCTCGAAGAACGTTTTAGTGCGGAGAAAATACATATACGTATGATAGTGTTGCTAAAAAGGGATTTTTTGTTCGCGATAAAAGAGTTTGTGCATATTAAGCGATGTGGCATGCCTCTTTTCCCAATCTTTAAACAAATGTTGGATGTGTTTATTGAAAATAGAAAAAAGTAGATTTCATGATAACAAAAGTGATTAAGTTTTTATGCCCTTTGTTTCTGATGGTGCCTTTTTTCTTGATTGGTGCATCTGATGATCAAAAGATATATTATGTTTCTTCGTCACAGGGAAGTGATTCAAATGATGGGACAGAGGAAAGACCGCTGAAATCTATATTTTCAAGCAAAATACCAAAATCTGGTGTTGAAATCAGATTGAAATGCGGAGATGTGTTTTATGAAAATATCAAAGCACATAATAACGACTTCTCTTCGTATGGAGTAGGAGCAAAACCAGTTATATCTGGTTGGAAAACCTTGCCGAAGTCGAATGCATTGTGGACGGAAGGAAGAATGAATAATGGTAAATGGGAAGAAAAGAAAGGAACGCATATATGGCGTTTGGATTTAAATCAAACAGGTTTCTATGGAAGGGTGAATTCTTCCGAACCGTACGAGAACAATATTGGGTTGATAATGGAGAGTGATACGAAACGTATGCATGGACGGAAGTGTGAGTTTATATACAAGGAGGATTGCAATGATCCTTATAAAAATCCACAACGTAATACTTATTTAAAGCATAATTTCGATTTTGCTCAGACTTCGAAATCAAAGAAGAGTGCTCAACCTTCTGATTATCGATATTTGTATATGTATTTGGATCATAATCCTTCGCAGCATGAACTGATGTTTTCTACTTATGGGAATGGTATAGGTGCAGGAAATACGAAAATCAATGGTCTTAGAATAGAGGGCTTTAGTTGCCATGGCGTTGCGTGTGGATCTAATGTTTCAATTTCAGATTGTGAGATTGAGTATATAGGTGGTGCACATCAATATGAAAGTGTGAGATGGGTTCGTTATGGAAATGGAGTGGAATTTTATGTTTCAAAAACACGTGAGAATGGACATGTTTTCAACAATAGAATTAGTCATACATTTGATTGTGCAACAACAATCCAGGGTTCGAATCATATAGGTGCTACAGCAAAAAACATAGTTATTGAAAAAAATATCATTAAAAATTGCAGACAAGCTTTTGAATTTTTCTTGAGTAATAGTGATAAGGCTAAGAAGATTAATTACGATTGTGTTGGGTGTATATTTCGTAAAAATATTTGTGTTGATAGTGGCGAAAATGGTTTTGAATCACCGGAATATCGTGATACACATATATTGAGTTATCAAAAGGAATATCCCACTTCTATGAAAATTGAAGGGAATACATTTGTTGGTGGGAATGGTTTATATACAGCGACGAACCCTTCTATGCTTCGGCTTGGCAGAAACGATTATTATTACTCTGGTAATGAAGTGGTCTTGTGGAGATCTGGAATGCCAAAAGAAGTTGTGATGCTAAAAGACAGAAAGAATTTCGGAAAAGATGGAAAGAGTGTTGAATCGGTTACTTTTCATCAGATGAGCCCAGAACAATTAAAAGCAAAGAGGTTAGAGTTGTCGAAGTAATTGTTATGTTAACCATATTGAGTTTATGCGTATTGGGAATCCTAGCTTTGTGTTTTTATGATATAAAGTTAGGGTTGCCTATATATCTAGTGTGGTATTTGATGGTGCCATATTCTCAAGTTCAGATAGGCGGTTTTTCCTTGGGCGAGAATTTTGTAAACACACTTCTTCTTCTTTCATTTATTTTCAATTGGATCCGTATAAAAAGGAGAAGATTCGCTGATTTGGGTAAAGCATTCGTATCTAAAAATTTATTGCAAATAAATAAAATTATATGTTTTGAATGTATTCCATCATGGCGTTTGAATGCATTATTACCTTTTTTATTCTATTTTTTATGTGTCTTTGTACTCATTTTCTTTCAGAATGAAACCCCATTGGGATGGCAACTTAATTATTGGAGGCAGAATTTGATGCAAACTATATTGTTGCCAATTTTTGTTTTTCATGTAATGTCTTGGGAACCAACCACAGTCAAATCATTTAGAAAAGCACTTTTTGTGGTGATATTTCTAATGGCAGTTTATGGTATAATATTAATGCCATTACATGGAATAAATCCTTATATCATGTATATTCAAATGATAAAGGGAGAAGATTATAACATGATGTACGCTTTGGCTGAAGGAACGGGTAGATTGTTTGGCCGTATTTCATCGTTCTTTTCACATCCGATGGCATATGGATTATTCCTTGGCATGTCGTTTATTTATACATATTTTAATAGGAAAAAACTCAAAAAGGTCTATTTTTACACCCTAATCTCTATTATTTCACTAAACATTCTTGTATGTGGCGTTAGATCCGTTATAGGCGCTTTGGGCGTTACGGTGATTTATTACCTTGTGCTAAAGCGAGAGATAAAACTGATTATGACTGTTGGACTGATTGGACTGATCGCATTTTTTGTTATTATGCAGATTCAGGAGTTGTCCGAATATGTTGGGTCGATTATTGATTTGGAACAGAAGCACACCTCAGTTGGCGGTTCTTCTTTTTCTATGAGATTAAAACAGATGGAAGGCTGTTTGTATGAGATGTCTAGTTCTCCTATAACAGGGAAAGGATTTGGATGGCATTTGTATTATATGGGAAAGTATGGAAGTCATCCCATTTTATTATGTTTTGAGAGTTTGATTTATATTATTTTGTGTGATAATGGTATTTTGGGAGTTCTCATTTGGATTCTTTTTGCCTTATTATATGTGTTTGTTTCGAAAAAATCTTTGAAGGAAGACGCTCTACTAGGTTACTCGTTACTGATATTTTATCTTGTTTATTGTTGTCTGACGGGTGAGTATAATTATCTTCGCTTGTTTATGTTGTTTTATGTAATAATGGTAGCGGAAAGAATATATATGACCAAAACACTTTCTTTCTTTAAGAAAATGGTTACACAAAAATGCACATCGAATAATGTGTCATAAAAGAATATAAAATTCAAAATCTAAATAGATATGGATACCAAAGCAAGGGTAATTGCGTTTTATTTACCCCAATATCACCCAACACCTGAGAACGATAAGTTTTGGGGGAAGGGCTTTACCGAATGGACGAATACAGCAAAAGCAAAACCTCTGTTTAGAGGTCATTTCCAGCCGCATATACCAGCTGATTTGGGTTTTTATGACTTAAGAATGCCAGAGATACGTCAGGCTCAGGCGGATATGGCTAGAGAGGCTGGAGTTGAGGGTTTTTGTTATTGGCACTATTGGTTTGGCAATGGTAAACAATTTTTACAAGATATTTTTGATGAAGTAGTAGCAACAAAAAAGCCAGATTTCCCTTTTTGTGTAGGGTGGGCTAATCATTCGTGGAATAATAAAAACTGGGTTACTTCAAAATCAAGTGTAAAGGATTCAATAATTGCGGAGCAAACATATCCGGGCGAGCAGGATAACATTAACCATTTTTACTCTTTGTTGGATGCCTTTAAGGATGATAGATATATAAAAGTTGATGGTAAACTTCTATTTCTGGTTTATGCTCCTCAGAATTTAAAGGATTCTGTGCAATTTATTCAGTTATGGAATGATTTGGCAAAAAAAGAGGGATTGCAGGGTTTCCACTTTGTTGGTGTTTCAGCATGCGGAGAGTTATATTCGGTAGAAAGAAGACATATTCCAGGTCATGACAAGCCTTTCATTGAGGCATCTACTCTTTTTAAGGAAGTTGAACAATGTGGGTTTGATGCTATAAATTCAAGAGGTATGACTTTGGCTCATTATAAGTATTATAGTAAGCCCCTATCACTGATGAAAATGTTATTTGCTAAATTTACCAAAAGGGTCTTCAATTGGCAACCAATACAAAAGTATGACTATAGAAAACTATACGACAAGATTTTTTGTGATGAGGATAAAAATGAAAATGTATATCCGACTCTGATTCCTAATTGGGATCGTTCTCCAAGATCTGGTCGTAGTGCTGTGATATGGTATAACTATTCGCCAAAGTATTTTAAAAAACAGATTCTGCGTGCTTTGGAAATTATTAAAGATAAACAAGATGATCATAAAATTCTATTTTTGATGTCATGGAATGAATGGGCTGAGGGTAATTATATGGAACCGGATTTGGAAAATGGACATGCTTATTTAGATGCATTGAGGGAAGCTATTGAAAAATGATTTACGGCGTTATATAGAATTTAATTGTTATTTAGATTTGGCCTTATTGTTTTTATGTTTTTTGAGGCCGTGTGATATATAGTTTTTTTTGAGAATTTGTATTTGAATATAATGATTGTTGTATGAGGGTAAAATTGCTAATTTTTCTTGCATTTATATTATGTCCATGTTATCTTTTGGCATCTTTGAGAATTACTGAGATTATGACATGTAATTTGTCTTCCTATTTAGATTCGGTTTCCTGGAATTTTCCAAGATATCTTGAATTGTATAATCCGGATACGATAGATGTTTCTTTAAAAGGATGTGTGATTGACCATTACAAAAGAACGTCTAAAGGCAACTTAAAAAACAAATGGGTGTGGGATATTACTGATGATATTGTCGTGCCTGCTCAATCATATAAACTGTTGTTCTTTGGCGGTGATAGTTTAAATTCATCTTATTTTTCGGGAAAGATAGATTCAGATGGGGGAAGAATAATATTGTATCGAGGCGATGAACAGATTGACATGTTTGATTATCCTAGTATGGTAGCTCATCTGTCTTATGGTGTTGATGTCTTGAATAATGTTGGTTATATGGTTCCTACTCCCATGAACGATAATTCGGAAGCATTTCAATCGTTGGATGATAGAACCAAGAGAGTGAATTTTGAGAATGCCTCTCCTGGGTTGCAAAATGCACCAGTTACTCTAAATTTGTCATGTGAGTCAGAATTCTCTAAAATATATTATACGTTAGATGGCTCTCAACCGACAGTTAACAGTTTGTTATATGACCCTTCGGATTCTTTAATACTTAGTTCTACTACGTGTGTTAAGGCGTTTGCGATATCTGATGGACATCTGCCCAGTGAGATCCTTTGTGGTACATTTATTTTTATGGATCAAAAGCATGAGAATTGTGGAGGATTTACTCTGCCTATCGTATCCATTTCTTTAAATGATGAGTATTATAATGATGATACAATTGGTATTGCAGTAAAGGGGAAAAATGGTATAATAGGAAATTGTCAAAACACACCGGCAAATTTCAATCAAGACTGGAAACGATATGCAATGTTTGAGTATTTTGTGGATGGACAACAAGTATTGAGTGAAGATGTGGAGGTTTCCATTTCAGGTGGTTGTACACGATCTTATACGAACATTCCCAAATCATTAAATATAAAAACGGGAAAGAAGATTGGATATGATAAAGAATTGTTTGATTACCCTTTCTTTGATGAAAAAAACAATTTTCGATATGGCGCTGTTAAGATTCGAGGAGGAGGAAATGCGGGAGATGCTTTCCCTCTAAGATTTCGAGATGGCTTTTTTCACATATTGGCACAGGAAATGAATGTTGATTATCAGGCTTATAAGCCTGTTGCCTATTATTTGAATGGAGTCTATCAAGGTATGATGGGACTTCGTGAACATTTGAATGAAGGGTATTTTTTCTCAAACTTTGGTGTAGAAGAAGACGATATAGATATTATTAAGTTACAGGAAGTTAAGTCGGGTGATAATTTAGCATATGAGACGATGTTAGATTTCTTCAGGAATGAAAATCCTAGCGATGCAGATTTCTATAAGAGAGCATCTCAAATGATGGATATGGAAGAATATATAGACTATATGATAATAGAACAATTTTCTGCAAATGCTGATTGGCCCGGAAATAATATAATGTGTTGGCGTGATAAACACAATGGCAAGTTTAGATGGGTTTTGTATGATTTGGATGTTACATTAGGTTGGGGACAAGGTGATGTGACTGTTGACCCTATAAAATGGTGTACAGGAGATGTGGAAAATCCCACATGGGCAAATGATGATGAGAGGAAGACCCTTATATTTTCGAAATTGATAAAAAACTCTCAGTTTAAAGAACGATATCTAAATCGTTGGCTGATGTATCTGGGAACAACACTTCGGTACGAAAATGTAGAAAGTGTTTTTGACAGTATATCATCGGTGGTTCAATCGGAGTACTGTGCCACTTTTGATGGCGTTTCTCGAATGAAAGATGGTAGATCTTTCCTTTTAAATAATGCAAGAGAACGAATTAATACAATAGTTTCCTCTTTGAAGTCCTATTACAATCTTCATAAACAAGTGACGATTTCTTTTATGGCAAATATTGATGGGGTTAGATTTAAAATGAATGATGAACTAGTGAATAAAGAGAAATATTTCACATATTATTATCTTGCAAAAGAAATAAAATTAGAAGCGTATCCTCCTTCTGGATATTGCTTTAATCGATGGGAATTATCGTTTTCAGACACAACGTATAGTGTCTATGATAAAGTTTTAAATAAAAAAATCTCTAATAGATGTAAAATCACCGCTTATTTTGATCCTGAGGAATGCGTAAAACCATCCATTGTGATTAATGAGTTATGTGCGTCAGCAGATAGTCTAAATGGTGATGCAATAGATGATTATGGGCTTTATCCTGATTGGATAGAATTGTATAATTATGGATCCGATACATTGGACTTGTCTGGCCTTTATTTGACTGATGATATGTCTGATTTGACAAAATTTCAGATACCATTATCATTTGAAAGTACTAAGATTGCCCCACAAAGTTATTATATGTTTTGGGCGGATGGTGTTACTTATAGAGGTGCTACTCATTTGAATTTTAAGTTGAAAAATGAGAAAAATGCAAAATTAGCGATTGTTAAAATCTGCAAAGATACGATGCTTGTTGATAGTGTGAGTTATAAAAAAATGTCTGTGAATGGATCGTATGGTCGAATTAGTGATGCACATGAATCTTGGCAATTGTTTATGCCATCTTCTGACTCATTAAGTAGTGAAAACACATATTATGCGACACCTTGGGTTGCTAATGGATCTTTATATAATTCTGTAGAAACAGAACCTGCTATTGTATCAGATGTTCCGTTGATTTGTTTTGATGATGAGATAGAAGACAACCTTTATATGGATGGAGATATGTATATTGTTTTTGATATTACAGGAAAATTGATTCGAAAGTCATCTGTATGGAAAAATATCACTAGTGGACTTCGAGGAATTTTCTACGTTTGTGTATATCAAGGTTCTCTTTTGAAACAAACTCTTAGGGTTTGTATAAGATAAAACCAGTCTTCTCTGCTATATGCTGAATCATTGTTTATAATATTGCTGCTTATGAATGTGAAAATATATGTTTGTTGTCATCAAAAGGGTTTTTATGCTAATCAAGAAGGATATGTCCCTATACAAGTAGGGAAGCGTGTTAGTAATATTGATTTAGGATTTGACGCTGATGATGAAGGAGATAATATAAGTGACAAAAATCCATGGTATTGTGAGCTGACCGCCCAATATTGGATATGGAAGAATTGCAATGATGCAGATTATGTGGGACTATGTCATTATCGTCGTTATTTTGATTTCACCCCTTCCTTTTTTGACAATATAAGGCATTATAAATTTGTCAATGAGGAATATCTTTCCAACCACATAAAAGTTGACGAGGACTTTCTTGCATCAGCTGATGTTATTACTGTTTCAAAGCAATCCTTTAATTTGCCATCATACGATGTGTTATGTAGAGGTCATATCAGAAAAGATGTTCGGGAGTTGGAAAATGTTGTTGCAGAACTATATCCTGAATATTTGGATGATTATAAATATGTAATTTATGAGGAGAATCATTATTACCCTTTCAATATGATGATAGCAAAGCGGGAAATATATAATGATTATTCGAAGTGGCTATTTGATATTTTGTTTGAGTTTGAAAAAAGATTATGTATTCCTGCCGATCCTTATCAACCTCGGGTTTTTGGTTTTTATTCTGAACGGCTATTGTATGTATATTTACATCATCATCCTGAATACAAAATCAAACAATTGCCAGTCCTTCAACTGACGAATAATAAAAATCAGCCTCTTGTATTGTTAAAAGCACGAGAGTGGTTGAGAAATTTGACATGTTTTCTGTATAAAAAGACTAATTAAAATACTAAGCAGAATATATCAAGGTTATGCCGTCGCAGGTAACCTTTTCCCCTCGAAATATTGTCACCATATAAACCAAAGGAATTTGTGCAAATTTCCAATCAAGATCTTTCACAGAAGATTTCCCTTTCGGACTTTATAATGCAAACTGCTATGGGAAATAGAGCCGCTATTTCACCAATTGATAAAGTATATGCATGGGGAATAAATAAATGTAAATAGTATTTAACGATATGTCACATATAAAAACAGCGAAAGGATTTCTCGAGTATAAAAGCCAACTTCTCTTTTTCGGTGACAAAGTAATAGATAAAGAGAAAATGCTTGACAATCTGCATGTGCTTTCTGTATATTTAGATAAAATAGATATTAATTGGGGTCCTGCGTTTGGTACGCTCATTGGCATTGTCCGAAATGATGATTTCCAACCGTGGAAACCTGTTTTTGATATTTATATCCTTAAGGAAGACGAGGAACGATTTAAAGATATTCTATGGCTTTTAAAGGATGTCGATTTTGAATTAGTACGTTACGAACGTAGAGGTCTATATTATTTGAAAAGGAATTCTGAATATATTAAAGTTTTTGTGCTTCATAAGATTAGCAGCGACGTACGTCATACGGGTGGATCAGACTTCATTCATGAAAAATATTTGCAAAATACAGTCAAATGGGATTTCAAAGGAATTGCCATGAATGTGCCGCAGGAAGTGGATGAATATTTGACTTTCCAATACGGAGACTGGGAAATACCTAAGCAGACGGTTAAATATTCAAATAGTGTTGTATCATATATCTCTTACTGCATACAAACTAAATGTCAGGATTTGATGCCAGATAGCCTTTATTATTTATGGTTGTTGATGCACCGACGTAAGGATTTTAAGAGATTTAAACTGCGTTGTGAAAAAGCGGGAATAAAAATGCCGACCAATCTCCAACTATCAAGTATGAGACCACGTAAATATAAAAAGGTTTTAACAGTTGGAGTTTACGATTTGTTGCATAAGGGACATGTGGAACTTTACAGAAGAGCCAAGGGTTTAGGCGATTATTTGATTGTGGCAGCTCAAGATGGTGATTTTATTTTGAAGTATAAGCCGACAGCAAAAGTTCTGAATTCTACAGAAGATCGTAAATATATGATTAAGGCTATACGTTATGTTGATGAAGTTGTAACTTATACGGATGTTGACAAGATAGTCAAAGAATTAGACTTTGATGTTTTTGTAACAGGTCCGGACCAATGTCATGAAGGATTTCAACGTGCAATCCAATGGTGTGAAGAACATGGAAAGGAACATATCGTTCTTGGAAGAACAGAAGGAGTTTCTTCTTCTGAACTAAAAGCTAAGATAGCAGCTAAGACGGGAGAGTATAAGAAAATGTCACAATAGTATATAGGAAATAGATGTTTTGCGTTTTTTAATTGGTTTGTTAAATTTTCTTGCGTAAATTTATTGAATTTATATCGAGTGTTTTACTGTGTAGTGTGTGAGTATTGTTACCTGCTGACAATCAGCTGAATCAAAAAAACAACGAAAAGTACATTAACCCTCGATTTTTATTTTTTAATTTGAAATGATGAGTTCATGGAACTCTCTATGTGTTATAATCAGTTAGTTAGTAGTTATAGTTATGAAGGAGATTTCAATAGAAGAATCAAAACGAATTCAGTTGGATATTTTAAAGTTGATTCATGAATATTGTTATAATAACGGATTAAAGTACACATTGGCTTATGGATCTATGTTGGGGGCTGTTCGTCATAAGGGCTTTATTCCGTGGGATGATGATATAGATATTGCTATTATGAGGTCTGATTATGAGAAACTCATATCAGGATTTGAACACGAGTATATAAAGATATATGATTACAAGAAGGATGAGGACTATTGTTATGGGTTTGCGAAGGCAATTGATACTCGTACTGTGTTGGAAGAAAACACGACAATGGCAAATTTTGGCATTGGAATAGATCTGTTCCCTATTGATGATATGTTTGATGATGAACAGTCTTGCAAGGACTTCATAAAGTCTATTATCCCTCTGAAAAGGAAGTATAGATGCAAATTGTTGAAACCATCCCAAAAGAATGTTTGGTGGAAGCGAATCGCAATCCGTCTCGCTGGATTATTGGTCCTTCCATATTCTCTGAAGGGTCTTGTGGTTCAAATTAATGATGCGATAAAGGGTATTGGTAAGGAGAATTCCAAATATGTCGGCATTATGGTGGGAACTTCCGTGTCAGAGAAATGTTATATGCCAAGAAAATGGTTCGAGGAGTATTGCTATATGGATTTTGAATCGAATAAGTTCATGTGCATCAAGGCCTATGACGAATGCCTTACGTTCGAATATGGTGATTATATGCAGTTGCCTCCTGAGGAAAAGAGAATGTCGCCACACACTCTGAATAGAATATATTGGAAATAATTAGACGGAAGGATGAGAGTTTTATTGGTTAATAAATTCTATTATCGCCGTGGAGGAGACTGCATCTATATGATGGAGTTGGAGCGGTTGCTGAAATCTAGGGGGCATGATGTTGCAGTTTTTGCGATGCAGTATTCTCAAAATGAGCCATCTGAATGGAATAAATACTGGCCTTCGAATATGTCTGCGATAAAGGCATTTTCCCGTCCGTTTGGAGACTCGGAAGTGAGGAGGAAGTTTACTGCGTTGTTGGATGATTTCAAACCGGATGTGGTTCATCTCAATAATATTCACACGCAGTTGTCGCCTGTCATCGCGGAGATAGCGCACGATAGGGGCATCCGTGTTGTATGGACGTTGCATGACTCTAAATTGGTTTGTCCATGTTATACTTGCATGCGTGACGGGAAATGGTGTACGGAGTGCTTTACGGACAAAAAAGCGGTGATTAGACACCGTTGTATGCCAGGAAGTGTTCCGGGAGCTATTGTCGGTTACTTGGAGGCGAAAAAGTGGAATAAGGAGAGAATACAAAAGTCGTGTGACCTATTTCTGTCACCTAGTCAATTCATGGCGGATACTAGTATTCAGGGAGGCTATGATGCGGAGAAATTCAAGGTGTTATGCAATTTTATCGATGTGAAGAAGGTGGAGAATCCATCTTTTAATAAATCTGAATATTTCGTATATTTAGGTAGACTTACACAGGTGAAGGGGATAGAGACTCTTTGTCGCGTCGCTGCAGAATTGCCATATAAACTTATTGTGATTGGCGGTGGTGATATGGAGTCGGATTTGAGGAAGATGTATGCTGGAAAATCCATCGAATTCAAAGGCCAGAAAAACTGGAATGAAATCCGTCCTATTCTGGAATCTGCACGATTCATGGTAATACCGTCGGAGTGGAGTGAGAACAATCCGTTGTCGGTTATCGAATCTCAAAGTTTAGGCACACCTGTTTTGGGAGCAAGAATAGGTGGTATCCCAGAGTTGATTGAGGAGGGTGTATCAGGTATGACGTTTGAAAGTGGTAATGCGGAAGATTTAAAAACGAAAATAATAGATATGTTTTCCGCTAAATTTGATTATCAAGATATATCCAAGGATGCTTTGTCTAAATACTCTTCTGAAAAATACATCGAAAAACTTATGGATTGCTATAAGTCTATGTGATTAAAGAACCTTCCAATTTATAAAATATGGTGAATTTCATAAATTCATCGTTTAACCCAAAATCGTAGATATTAAGAGAAGATAAACTTTTTGCTTTTTTATAGAACACATCAAATGTAATAGAGATATTTGATGAAGTAAAATAACTGTTAACCTTGACTTACATATAGTTGAGGTTTTTTTATTGAAATAATCTTGTGGCATTTTTGTAAAACTGTAACTATAGAAGGGAATAGGATGGTTGAGGTGGTGGCGTGAAGCTACTCAAGATGTAATATTGTTATATCTTATTAAGTGAATATAGCATTGTTTGGAAGATACGATTTATTTGTTTACTTTTGCTGTTGAGTGTCATAAAGCATGAAAATTATGTCAGAGAAGAAGTTAAATGGTACTGTAATAGTAACGTATAGATGCAATGCTCGTTGCTCTATGTGTAATAGATATAAAGCCCCATCCAAGCCAGAGGAGGAAATCTCAATAAGTACAATAAAAAAGCTTCCACGAATGTATTTCACTAACATTACGGGAGGAGAGCCTTTTATCCGTACGGATTTGAAAGATATTGTGAGAGAATTATACAAACTTAGTGATCGTATAGTAATCTCTACGAATGGATTTTTCACAGATCGCATTCTTGATCTTTGCAGAGAATTCCCTCAGATTGGAATTCGCATCTCTATTGAGGGATTGGAAGAAACAAACAATGCGATTAGAGGCCTAAACGATGGTTACCAGCGTGGCTATACTACCTTGAAGAAACTTCGTGAGATGGGAATGAAAGATGTCGGTTTTGGAATGACAGTTCAGGATAAAAATGCTCCTGACCTCGTGCCTTTGTATCAAATTTCCAATGAAATGGGTATGGAGTTCGCCACAGCTTCATTGCATAACTCCTTCTATTTTGTGGAGGCAAAAAATATCATTCATGATCGTCCGATGGTGGCGAAAAACTTTGAGAATTTGGTGAATGAGTTATTGAAGTCTAATTCTCCGAAGAAGTGGTTCAGGGCTTATTTCAACCATGGTTTGATTAATTACATCTATGGACAGAAGCGTCTCTTGCCTTGTGATATGTCGTTCGACACATTCTTTATTGATCCTTACGGGGATGTGATGCCTTGTAATGGTACAAAGGATAAGGAGGTGATGGGAAATCTTAATGTTCAGACATGGGATGAGCTATGGAATTCTCCAGAAGCGGAGGCGGTGCGTAAGAAAGTACGTTGCTGCAATCGAAATTGTTGGATGATCGGCTCTGTTTCTCCTGCGATGCATAAGTACATTAGTACTCCTTTGTTGTGGGTTGCAAAGCATAAGGTAAAGTCCCTTTTTGGAAAGAAATACTCGATGTATGAAAACCCAATATGCTGTGATTATCGGGACGGAAAGGTGACGAAGGAAGACTTGGATAAGTTGTCTACTTGCGATATGAATGCTGTGGTAAACGATGGACTTTCCGACGATAGCAAAGAGGCTTTGAAAGGGAAAAGAGGAGAGGATATTGTGAATGCGGATGTCGAGTCGCAAGGATACGAGGGAACTAAGACTTATTCGAGTTGTGATGTTGATTAGATAGATATTGGTAGTACGGCTCTTTCTTTTAAGTTACTTGTTATTCTGATCAGAAAGTTTATAGTGTCTTATAAATGCAAAATATTCAATAGGCCATGAATTATAAGTAATGGAGTATTGTAGTGAAGATTGAAATTTAATGGAGTAATCGTTTTTGATGTTCGTGATTTGCCTGCGGGTATATGTAGTACAAGTGTCTAATAAAAGAACAAGAGAGGTGTGCTATTTGAAAATGGTAAAAAAATAAACATTATGAAAATAGTTGTAATTGGTACAAGAGGAATTCCAAATATAATGGGTGGCGTTGAAACTCATTGTGAGGAGTTGTTTCCGCTTGTTGCGAAAAAAGGTTATGACGTGACGGTTATTCGTCGTTCAAAATATACTAAAGATCTTTATACAGAGTGGAATGATGTTAAACTAATAGATGTCCCTGCTCCCAAAAAGAAATCATTTGAGACGATAATTCACACATTTCGTGCCATAAATAAAGCGAAGGAAATAGGTGCGGATGTGTTACATATTCATGCTATTGGGCCTGCAATATTGACTCCTTATGCTAAAATGAGAGGTATGAAGGTGGTCTTTACTCATCATGGACCAGATTATGACAGAGTAAAGTGGGGCTTTATTGCAAAAAAGATATTGAAGTTTGGAGAACGGATGGGTTGCCGTTATGCCGATGAAGTGATTGTTATCTCTGATGTGATAAGGGATCTTATTAAAAAGAAATATAAAAGGACTAAGCACGTACATTTGATTTATAATGGCGTATCTGCTCCTGATTTTGTAGACTATCCGGAATACTTTTCAGAATTGGGAATTGCTCCTCTGAAATATATCTTGGGAATGTGTCGCTTTGTCCCAGAAAAAAACCTTCATCATCTGATTGATGCTTTTTCTAGATTCAAACAAAAACATAGTGACAGTTCAATACGGTTGGTTTTAGCGGGTGATGCTGATTTTCGTGATGATTATTATCGGAAGTTGCATCAAATGGCTATGGACAATGATGTTGTTTTGACTGGTTTTGTTAAGGGGAAAAGATTACATTCTTTGCTTACTCATGCGAGATGTTTCGTTTTACCTTCTTCTCATGAGGGTTTACCGATAGCTTTGTTGGAGGCCATGAGTTACAATCTTCCTGTCATCGTTAGTGATATTCCTGCTAATTTGGAAGTGAATCTTCCAGAGTCTAATTATTTCCATGTGGGAAATATAAAGCAATTGGTACAAAAGTTAGAAGAAGTATTGGCAGATTCTTCTGAGTGTAAAGTCCAATATGATATGAGTAGATATCAATGGGAGAGAATAGCGGAGCAACTATGTTCAATCTACTCTTCACTTAAATAGTTGTCTGTGTAATTCGAGAACATTTTCATTATTTGATGAATAAACTTTGCTAAATTTTTTTTCGATGATAAAACAAGGGCTGAATCTCATTTCTGAAATTCAGCCCTTCCTCTTTGTTGTTTATATCTATTATTCCCCTTTCATCTCATACTTGTCCCCCGTCTCTTTTATAATATCACGATAGAACTTGTCTGAATAACCTGGCGTTTGTATGTCTTCAGGTACGCCCCAGCCGTTGTCGATGAATTTGCCGTTTCGTTCCCGTTTGATGTTTCCATCTGTATACTTGACCATTAGAAAGGCTCCTAACGCTTTCCATTGCTCCATCATCAGGTTGGCTTGGTTCTCGGAATACTCTGTGAGGAATCGGGTGGCGTACTCTGGCGATTTCTTGTATAATGATTGTGCAGCTTCTTCCACTACCTGTAAATTGTCTTCCAATTTCTGCTCGAAATCTGCTTGCACCTTTTGTATGTCGGGCGCTACGTATTTATACTTGGCATAGGCCATGCTCGATACCCAATTAAAGACCCAGTAGGCGGCATCCCATGAGAAATTTAACAAACTTCCATTCCCTTCTCTAAAACAGAATGGAACTTGATTTGTGCCACAATAGATCGGTACATATACGGTAAAGGTGGCATCATCCACGCCAAACCATAATACACCTCCTAATTTGTCGGGAAGCCAATTACGCATCTGCGCGATGAATGAAAAGGCGTTTTTAGGACTTGCAATGGGATTCTCGTTGAAGTATTTTTTCCCATCCATCTCCCATGTACGTGGCTCGTATCGATATTCGGCTCCGAATGGCTCAGACCCAGGGTCGTTGGCCAGCGAGAGTGGGGAGTTCTCAAAGTGATCTCTCATTAGGTTCTTCAACTGTAATAGAGAAACGTTCTCGTCGGGTCTTATCCATAATGGTAAGGGTTCGTTTGATTTGCCTAATATATAATCAATGTATTTGGCGCTCTCCTTGTTGATGTTTTTGTAGATGGTCCATACTCTGGAATCACAAAAACGTCGTGCATTGAATGACATTGGATCGTATGCGTCGGAAAAACTGAAATCTTTGTTTCTGCCATCGAAATATCCTTTCTCCTTGGCAAATGATATCACATCTTTTGAATAGCGACAGTTTAATCTGTCATTTAAAGGGAACGTGGTGATGCGTGAATGATTGGCATGCACACAGATGCAATTATCAGGCACTTTTAGAGCCACCCATACAGCTCCTTTGACGTCAGGTCCTTTACCGATCATCTCCATCAGCCATATCTCATTAGGATCAGCGATAGAGAAGGTTTCTCCTGAACTGCAATAACCATACTTCGCTACTAAGTCGGTCATCACTTGTATGGCTTCCTGTGCCGTTTTCGAACGTTGAAGTGTTATGTATATCAAATTACCATAATCCAAGACGCCCGTAGTATCAATCAACTCTTTTCTTCCTCCAAAAGTGGATTCTGTTATACAAACTTGATGCTCATTGATGTTTCCTAATACAGCATAGGTGGATGCTACTTGGTCTATTTTGCCCTGATATTTATGAGTGTCCCATCCGTAAATCTTTGTTTGCGTGTATTTCGAATAAGAACTTTCTGGATAAAAAGACAATTCACCATACAGATAATAGGAGTCGGCTGAGTAGGTGCAGAATGTGGATCCGTCAGTTGAGGCATCTTTCCCTACTATAATGTTGGTTCCTGCAAATGAGGGTGCATTGAACAAGAGGTATAGGGTAATACAACTTGTTACTTTTTTCAAGAGAGAAATACGATGATTCATGTTTGTCAGATTTTATCTTTTAACGTGGATTTCGTCAATTCATATTGCTCCAAAAAGCGTTGAAAAGTTCATTAACCCACAAATATACAATTCATTTTTAAAATGGTGAATTTATAGGAGTCACCTTTACCAATATATCTGTTTTGAATACTCTTTCACATTGCCACAGTAATCTTTGACGACAAGTTTAAGTGTATGATTGCTAAACTCTTTCACCATCTTTTTGTCTAACCAGTAGGTGATTTGCTGTGTCTTTGAATCGTATTCGAATAAGATCCATTTATCGTCGATATAGGCATCATAAGAGGCAATGCCTGATTGAGTATCATAAATTTTCAGACGGATATAAGGGGCATTCCGCAACTTGTTGGTGTGTACGGGTGCGATTACTGGTGGGGTTACGTCGGTTGCCACTGCAAAGCGTCCAAACGTGTTGGTTTTACCCACAAGTATTCCGTTAACATAGGTGCCTCCTGCTGATCCGGACTGTACGTTCAAATCATTAAGCTTGGCAATGTAATACTTCGATTTGTCTTCGATGGTATCGTGTTCTATTTTGATGGAGATGTCGCAGAAGACATGCAACGGATCGGTCTTACTTCCAATCGAGTAGATATTAGAAAGGAATTTGGCGGAAGAATCGCATGTGAATCTGTGTTCCACATCTTCATACAATGCGTTTTGCGGAAATTGCATAGCAAATGAGCCCTTATCAAATAAAACACTCTCGCCACATTTGATAAATTGATCATCAGGTAATTTTATGGGTTGATAGTCAGTTTTCTTACCTGTGATGACAAATTCGATTTGGTCTTTGTTACCAAAGTCATCTTCCACTTCGTATCTGAATTTGTATTCTTTTTCTTTGTTGATGGTGAAGGTCCCTTTGGGTTGTTCCTCTTGGAAGACAATAGGGGAGTTGGTGTTTTTAAACGATTTCATGAAGAATTCGCGAGATGTTGCCCATTGCTTGTAGTCGATGAAACTATTGGAACCTCTGGTGTCTTTAAATAGGAAACTGTCTATGGTTATGTCGGATATTAGTTTGTCTTCAGCATATAGTCTGAGGTGTCGAGGCGTATAGGTGAAGCTTGTCCCTGTCATATAGTCGCTTGCCTTAACGGAAAATCCTATTTTTCCCCAGCCGTAGAGTCCATCGCCGACTTGTACCTTTCGTGATCGGTCTTTGTCAACGATGACTTTGCATTTCTGTTCTGCTTGGTCGTTGATACTTCCTTTCCCGTTTAACCCATAGATTTTTATTCCGTAAATCTTTGGCTCTTTGTCGTCGGCTATGTTGTATGGGTTGTTTTTCAATAAAAAAGGATTTCTCATAATACCAGTTGCAGTTTCTCTGATTTCGAAATGCACATGAGGTCCGCCAGAGGCACCCGTATTACCAGATATAGCAAACAGTTCGCCTTTTTTTACTGTGTATTGAGCTGAATCAAGTATCAATTCCACTTCATACTTGTGTTCGCCATATTGTTTTGCTTTTAATAAGGAATCCAATTTGGGAACGAAACCGTTTAGGTGTCCATATACAGAGGTGTAACCATTTGGATGGTTGATGTAGGCGCATTTGCCATAGCCGGTTCTTGAGATGGATATTTTAGCCACGTATCCGTCGTCGATGGAATAGACGTGTTTGTTCTCTTCTCCGTTCGTTCTTAAATCTAATCCTCCATGAAAATGATTGCGTCTCATCTCTGCAAAGCTACCACTCAGGGTGGTTTCAAAATCAAGCGGTGACGCAATTTCCCACTGTTTCAACTGAGCCATCAAACATTGGATAAAGAAAATTCCAATAATGACTGAAAAAATTTTTTTCATTCTAACTAAACTAGGATAAATGTGGATTCCTAAAAATCTTTATTATGGCTTCAAAATTACCAAAAAAGAGGCAAATGAGAAAGGAAGAAACACCCTGAATGAATGTTTTTCTTCCACTTTTAAATTTTATTAAGGATTTAGTTGAAACAAATCTTCTTTTGAGTTGTTTTTTTTATAAATTTGCATTCCGTAATGCCGATGAAGTAGAGCATTATGAAAGGGAGTTCTTTTTTGATGATGATGTGATGAGAGGATGAATTGGATGATGACATGTGGTGATGAGAGAAGTGGAGTTGATGAGCTATAGGGGAAAAGAACTATGTTATTTTGAAGAATGAAGAGAATTCTTTATTTAAATGGTGATAATTAATAATAATTTAATTGATATGAAGAAAGTATTTATGTCAATGCTGATGTTGTTAGCGGGTATAGTAGCAACATTTGCTGAGGATCTTCCAGAGATCACTTTTGAAACAATTACACATGATTTTGGTACTTTCCCAGAAGAGAATGGTAAGGTTTCATGCGTGTTTGAATTTACCAATACAGGAAAGGCTGATTTGGTATTGCAGAAAGTACGTGCATCTTGCGGATGTACAACTCCAGAGTGGACTAAAGAGCCAGTTAAACCAGGAGAAAAAGGTACTGTGAAAGCTACTTATAACGCATCTGGTCGTCCTGGAGCATTTTCTAAAACGATTACAGTTACAACCAATGCAGGAGAAAAACGTTTGTCTATCAAGGGTGAAGTTATCCCTAAGGCACAAAAGGTAGAGGACAAATATCCTCACGACTTTGATGGCTTCCGTATGTTGAAGAAGAACGTTTATTTCAACACTGTGTTTAATCCAGATACTAAGGTAGAAAAGATAGAGGTAATTAACAACGGAACAAAAGATGTGAAAGTGACTTTCCAAGATGCTCCTAAGTTTGTTGCTATTTCTTCTCCTGCAATTCTTAAACCAGGTGAGAAAGGTGAGGTTATCTTTACAATTAAGACTAAAGATTCTGATGTTTGGGGCGCATTCAAAGAGACTGCTGTTGTCGTAGTAAACGGTAAGGCATTCCCTGAGAATCCAATCACAATGTTTGGTACAGTTGCAGAGAACTTCTCAAACTTGTCTGCAGAGGAAAAAGCCAATGCTCCTGTATTGACTTTGGGTAATGCGGTTAGCTTGGGTAAGATTAAGACTACTACTGCTAAGACTTATGAAATCAGTGTTAAGAATGACGGTAAATCTCCATTGATCATCCGCGCAATCAACATCGATTCTAAAAATATTACAGCAACTCTTCCTGCTAAGATTAAACCAGGTAAAACAGGTGCTATCCGTATTAAGGTTAATGGTGCTGGACTTAAAGTTGGTAAGTTCACTCAACGTATGACTGTTACTACTAATGATCCTAACAGAAGTACTTACATCGTTAACTTGAATGGTGAAGTAGAATAATTCTAATTTGAAATATTTGAAACGGCTGGCCACAATAGTCAGCCGTTTCTATTCTGTATGAGTATGTTACGTCATTGTAAAAATGTATTGTTATTGGTTGTCCTGCTGCTGGCATTCTCTTCTTGCCATTGGCGGGATACGTATACGATACACGGTAAGTTGCGATGCGTTCGTGCTAATACAGCTTATATGATGGAACTAGACCAGATGGGTAACCCTTATGTTGTTGATAGTGTTCCTATCTTCTCTGGAGAGTTTCGTTTTCGGGGTCATGTGGACTACCCAACCATGCGATTTATTCGCATTGGTACGCGTCCACCATTCGATCTGTTTGTCGAAAACAGCCAAATAACCATCACAGGTTCGCTTCTCTTGCCTGAAGAGATAAAGGTGGAGGGTTCCCACTCTCACAATGATTTTTGTTATCTTTCAAAAGAACAAGCGAAAATCTCTCAAAAACAAAATACTGCATTGGTCCACCTGACAAATGCACAAAAGGAAAAGAAACAGAAAGAGGTAAGACGTTATAACAAAATCTATTCCTCATATCCTGATTCATTACTGATGCTTACTAAGAAATTCGTTGCAAATAATCCAACCTCTGTTGGTGCGGCTTATTTTGTTTGTTCGTTGACTCAGTCATACGATATCAAACGAATGGAGGATATTATTCCTCTTTTTGACGCTTCCATTCAAGATGCGCCCTATGTAAGATATCTAAATGAGGAATTGGCACTGAACAAGAAGATCGTGTCGGGTATGAAGGCTCCCGATTTCTCTTTGCCCACTTTCTTGGGCGATTCGGTCTCATTGTCGAACTATTCAGGTAAATATTTGTTTTTGGATTTCGGCGCTTCATGGTGCGATAAAACAAAGACGAGAGTTGCCCGATTGAAGAAAATATACAACGAGTTTGATGGTCAGAACTTTGATATTCTATCCATCTCCTTGGATGAGGATAAAAAAGAGTGGAAGGAGTATGTGGAAAGTTTAGGCGTTTTGCCATGGAAACTGGCTTGCGATTTTAAATATTGGTCTAGTCCTGTTTCCAAATATTATAGGGTTCAATCCATTCCGTATGGGGTTCTTATTTCCCCTAATGGTAATATCTTGTTGATTAATCCTAAATTAGATGTATTGGAATCTTACTTAAAGAAAAAATTGAAATAATGGGTATACTTAATTGGATAATGGAAGGTAATGTGCCTTTTATAGCTGTGATCCTTCTTGGTGTTGTTGTCTCTGTTTGTCCTTGCACAATTGCGGCAAATGTATCCGCACTATCTTGTATGTTACGACAGAATAAAGACTCATTTTTTTCTTTGTCTGCGGCTTATATTATTGCCAGAACAGTAATTTATACGTTGGTGGGTGTTCTCCTTATTTTGTTTGTGGGGAAAATAGAGTTTACTGCCAATGCTCAGTTGTGGATTGGTAGAGTGGCAGGCCCACTGTTTATCTTAATCGGTTTGTTTATGTTGGATGTTATCCATATACACGGATTGGAAAATAAATGCATCTTATGGATGAATCGTATTTTTAGTGAAAAATACTCTTTGTGGAGTGCATTCCTTCTGGGACTTGTCCTTGCGTTTGCCTTCTGTCCGTATAGCTCTGCTATCTATTTCGGATTGATGTTGCCCATGTCTTGTGCCTCTGAGTGGGGTGTTTTGTTCCCACTTCTCTTTTCCATAGGCGCTGCTGTGCCTCTCATCTTTATTGCATGGGTTATGTTTAAAGGTATGGAGTCTAAACTTGATGTGTGGAATAAATTCCAACATTTTGAATATTGGTTCCGTAAAATCATCGCTGTTATCTTTATTATTACGGGACTGCTTTTCGTTTGGGAATATTTTCTTGATTAAATTAGGCTGTTTGTATCTTTATTTTCATATATTTGAGGAGGAATCCTATATATTGACAAACTAAAAAAATGAATATGAGAAAAATAGTTACTTTGATATTTTTGTCGGCTGTCTCTTGCTCTTTGTTCGCAGCTGACAAAGCCAAAATAGTGTTTCAAGAGACCGAGTATGTTATGACCGATAGTTATTTGGGCCAGACGTCCGAACATGTCTTTGTCTTTAAAAATGAGGGAACGGCTCCTTTGGTGGTGACCAATGCAGTGCCTTCTTGCGGATGTGTTTCTCCTACGTGGACTAAAACGCCGGTGGCTCCAGGTGATACAGGCTCTGTTCATGTATATTATACAGGAAAAGTGAGTGGCGCATTTCACAAAACAATCAAGGTGTATTCTAATTCGGTAGGTAAAAAGCCTAACTTGCAGATATCTGGGGAGACAAAAAAGAAATAGGGTGTTTATGCGGAATATCGTATAAAAATCACCGAGAAGATAACAGGGGAAATTGTCATATAGTGATGATTTCCCTTTCTTTTTCCCAATTGTTGCGGTTGGTAGCTTGGTAAAAGTGTTCGTGATCAATGGGTTGATGTAACATCTCCTCAATCACTTGTGCTAAATATTCTGGTTCGTAGTGGTTGATAACTGTTCCAGTCTTTTCTGTTTCTATTATTTTCCGTATTTCAGGGAAATCTGTCGCTAGCATTGGTACGTGTGCTTGCATAAAGTCAAATATGCGGTTGGGAAGAGCGTAATAGTAGCTTAACCCTTTCCCTTCTAACAGACAAACACCTAAATCGGCACTGTTGGTATATCCTTTTAATTCATAAAAAGGAAGGTGCCCCCAGAACTTTACTTTGTCGTTTAGTTGTAGGGTGTTGACAAGATTTTCCATTTCTTGTTTCTTGTCGCCATCTCCAATGATGACAAACACGGCGTCTTCAATGTGTTTCATGGCGTGTATAATCCAATCTACGCCTCTTCCTTCATTGACGGCACCTTGATAGAGAATGATCTTTTTATTGGGATAATTGAATTTGTATTCCCGTTGATATTCTCTGTAAAAGGGGACGTTTCTCAGCACTTTCAGATTGATTCCATACTTGTTTTTGTAGTATTGCGCAATGGAATCACATACGGTATATCCATCTTTAACGTGGGGTAGTACCCAATTTTCAATCATTGTCCATACCTTCTTGACACGCGGTCTGTCGGTCACTTCCGGCACTTCAGGGAATAATTCATGTAGATCGAGAGAGTAGTCACATCGCTTTAGTTTGCTTGCAAGATAGGTGGCAAGGGCTGTGTCAGTGTCATTTCCCCATATCCGATCCGTTTTGTGAAATAGCAGGTAAAAGAATAGTTTTAAATTGAATTCCGCATAAAATAGAACCCCTTTTTTGAACCACACATTCAATCTTTTCGTTTGGTAGGGTTGTTGGTAAGGGTGACAGATGCGATGATTTGAACCGATGACCATGACGTTCCATCCCTTTTCATGGAAATAACTCGCCACTTTATGAACACGTTGGTCAGATTCCAAATTGTTCGTTACGGTAAATATGATTCTTTTGCTATTCATCAGGATGCAAATTTACAACACTTATGTCTATTTAGATATGTTCTTTTGGTTAAATTCGTATGAATTTTGTTTCGATGTGATTGTTTTTTTTGATGCTATACGATAATGCCCGTTTTATGTTGTATCTTTGGACTATGTTTATGTGAGTTTAGTAAATTATGAAGCATTATCAAAATCACTCGTTATTGAGTCATAATACATTCGGATTTCTCGTCTCTTGCTCTGATTTCTATCAATATGAGAAAAAAGAGGAGTTGATAGAATTATATAATGAAGGAGTCTTCCGCGGACAGTGGTTACCCATAGGTGATGGAAGTAATCTTCTTATCAAAAATGATTTGGATTATCCAGTCATACAATCCAACATCAAGACGTTGGAGGTGATTGAGGATTCGGAGAAGAAATGTTTGGTGTATGTGGGTGCTGGCGTCGTATGGGATGATTTTGTGCAGTGGACAATCACTCAACAATTAGGTGGTGTGGAGAATCTCTCTCTGATTCCTGGTCGTGTGGGTGCTTCACCGGTACAGAATATCGGAGCTTATGGGGTGGAGGCGAAGGATGTGATTCGTCGTGTTGAGGTGTATGATACAAAAGAAAACAGGTTTCGTGTGATTGAGGCGACAGATTGTGCGTTTGAGTATCGAGGAAGCCTCTTTAAAAAAGAAAAGCAGCTGATTGTTGTAGGAGTTACTTATGAATTGATAAAAGCTCCGTATTATGAGTTGAAATTAGATTATGGTAATGTTCGTGAAGTGTTGCAGGGTCTTGATACGATATCGTTACAAGACGTACGTAATGCGATAGTGGATATTCGTATGTCTAAACTACCATTGCCATCAGAAATTGGCAGTGCAGGTAGCTTCTTTAAAAATCCAGTGGTTTCGAAAACTGAGTTTGAACGTTTGCAACAGGATTATCCTACAGTACCTTTTTATGAGGTGGCGGATGGATATAAGATTCCTGCTGCATGGCTTATTAGCCAGTGTGGATGGAAGGGTAAGAACATAGGTGCGGCTGGTGTATATGAAAAACAACCGTTGATCTTGGTGAATCGAGGAGGAGCTACAGGTGATGATGTTCTTTTCTTGATGAAACAAATACAATTGTCGGTAAAAGATCGTTTTGCCATTCAGTTACATCCAGAAGTTTGCTTGATACAATAAATTTTATGTGTTTTATAGGACTCACTAAAAATAAAAAAATCCGGAACGAAAGTCCCGGATTTTTTTTGTTAACATTCAAAACATAAACTCATAGAGGTCAGATCGGATATAGTATATTTATATAATAGGGTCAAAATTCAGAAGATGAAATCTTTCTTTCATCTGAGACAAAGGTAAAACAATAAGGATTCTGCGATGTGTAACTAATGAAAAATGATGTGGATGATATGGAAAGATTTGTAAAAAGTGTGTGGATAATTTGAAAATAGCACCTAATTGTGTGGATGTTTTGAAAAAAAGAGTTTTTATGGCCTTGTTAATGTACCATCTGAATTTAAGAGCTTAATCTGTAATAGGAGAGTAATAATTTGATAGTTTTTGTAAGATTGACGTTTTAGTAGTCGCCTGATGGTGTCATCAATGTTCATGTGTCATTTGGCACCACCTAAAAATAAAAAAATCCGAAACGAAAGTTTCAGATTTTTTTATGACATTCAAAACATAATCTCATAAAGGTCAGATCGGATATAGTATATTTATATAATAGGGTCAAATTTCAAACGATGAAATTTTGCTTTCATCTGTGACAAAGATAGAACACAAAGCGTCTGTCGATGTGTAATAAATGAAAAATGATGTGGACAATTTGAAAAAAACGTAATTTTTTATGTGGATAATTCGAAAATGACGCCTGATTATGTGGACAATTTGAAAAAAAAGAGTTTATTCTAGTCTTACCGATGAGATAATTGAGTTTGGAAGTTTAATCTGTAATAGGAGAGTAGGGTTTGATAATTTTTGTAACATTGACGGTTGGATCGTCGCTAGATGGTGTCGTTTATGTTTCGCTAATTCCATCTAAGAAATAAAAAAATCCGAAACTTTCGTTCCGGATTTTTTTGTTAACATTCAAAACATAAACTCATAGAGGTCAGATCGGATATAGTATATTTATATAATAGGGTCAAAATTCAGAAGATGAAATTTTTCTTTCATCTGAGACAAAGGTAAACCAATACGGATTCTGCAATGTGTAACTAATGAAAAATGATGTGGATGATATGGAAAGATTTGCAAAATGTGTGTGGATAATTTGAAAATATTCCCTGTGTTTGTGGATGTTTTAAAAAAATCTACTTTTTTCTGAAATAAAATAGAAGTAGTCTCGTTCTTATAATGTAAACTTTAAAACAATGTGCTTATGGTAAAAACCTCTACTCGATTTTTTTATGGAGAAGGGACTACTCCAACAATAGAAGAAGAAAAAAAAGTCCGAGATAATGAAGATGGTCCATCAGTAGAAACATTAAACTTTATTAAAGAATTTGCTCACTCATTTTTTTCTGTATCCCAACCAATAGATGGAAGAGCAATAACCATCTCATTAAATTAGATAGAAAAAGAGACGTTCGTGCGTCTCTTTTTCGTTTTTATCATCTTATAAATCTAATTCCAAATTAAATTGTTCTCGTAGTTCCTTAAGTGCAGGATGATTTTCAGTCATTCTTTTTAAACGCTCGTTAGGAGTCATCGCTTTGGTCATGTTGGTCATCTCACTCAGTTGAATGGAGAGAGTGATTTGTCCATTCCTAAGTTCTTTTCGAAGGAAGTTGACCAGTGTGTTCGCTTCATTTTGCATTTCCTTCTCCTGATAGGTGTTGTCCACTGATTGAACGAGGACATAATTGGCAGTCAGAGTTGGTTTGCAGCTCTCCATAGTGTTCGTCAGAAGGTTCTTCCCTTGTATGGTTCGGATGTATTTGTTCCAAGCCATTATCATCTGTTCTTGTGTGAAGTTCTCGTTGAGGTCAACACTCACAAGGAAGTCCTGCTTTTCAATCTCTGTTTTTTCCTCTTTTTTCTGTTTGAAAGAACTGAAGGAAATGTGAGACATTGTCTTATTTGATGAGATCGCATTTGTTGCAGGGGGTGTCGATGAAGTTGCTGGTGTAACAGGCTTCGCAGCAGGCGTGGATGATATTGTCTTTTGGACAGTAGGCGCCGTAGCTGTAGCCGTGGACGCAGCAGGTGCAGGTGTAGCCGGTGTATTTTGAACGGCTGCACTAAAAAAGGATTCTATATCTAAAGGAATGTCGGCGAGTAGAGTTTCTAGCTCGTCATATTTTTTTTTTGTCCGACAATTGGCAAAGTCGGATAAGTGTCAATTCAACGAGTAACCGCTTGTTTTTACTGTTCCTGTAGTTTAGGTCGCACTGGTTGGCCAGCATTAGACCCTTTATCAGGAAGTCACTTTCGCATGCTTGGGCTTGCTGTTTGTATTGCTTCTTTGTCTCATCTCCCACCTCTAGCAGGCCGACGGTCTTCTCGTCTTTGCAAACTAGCAAATTTCGGAAGTGAGAACTGAGTCCGCTTACAAAGTGTTGCGCCTCAAACCCCTTGCTTAATATATCATTCAGAGTAAGTAGCGCATCAGAGATGTTACCTTCTCTGAAATTCTCCACCAGTTTGAAATAGTAATCATAATCCAATACGTTAAGATTATCAATTACATTCTTATAGGTGACGTTTCCACCTGAACATACGGTGATTTGATCGAAAATGGAGAGGGCATCACGCATAGCACCATCCGCTTTCTGTGCGATGACACTCAATCCCTCTTTCTCTGTTTTAATTCCCTCTTTCTCTGCAATCATCTGTAATTGCATCACCACGTCATTGATACCGATTCTGTTGAAATCGTATATCTGACATCTGGAGAGGATGGTAGGCAACACCTTATGTTTTTCGGTGGTTGCCAATATGAAAATAGCATAAGACGGAGGTTCCTCCAACGTTTTCAAAAAGGCATTGAACGCGGCGGAGGAGAGCATGTGCACCTCGTCGATGATATATACGCTATAATGACCGATTTGAGGTGGAATCTGGACTTGACTGATTAGATTACGAATATCCTCTACACTATTGTTGGATGCGGCATCTAACTCGTGTATGTTGTATGAACGTTGCTCGTTAAATGCTTTGCATGATTCACATTCGTTGCATGCTTCATGATCGGCTGTCGGATTCAGACAGTTGATGGTCTTCGCAAAAATACGAGCACACGTTGTTTTTCCCACACCTCGTGGTCCACAGAAAAGATACGAATGCGCAAGCTTGCCACTCACAATTGCACTTTTTAAAGTGCTTGTCAGTGCCGATTGCCCTACCACGGAAAGAAATGTGGATGGCCTGTATTTTCTTGCTGAAACGATGAAATTTTCCATGTACCTTTTTATTTCGGTCGCAAAGATACTTATTATAATTAAGAATGAAGAAGAAAAAAATCAATTGTTATGAACAATTTACCATCTTATTTCAACATCTTCTATGCCATAAGATGAGATGTATGCGACACCATCTTTGAAGAAGTAGACAGCGGTGTTGTCATCGTTCTCGTCATACATTCTACGAAGGGATGTGTATTCATCCAACATTGATTTTTTTGCTTCGATGCGATTGTCCTCCACCATGGTTCCTGACACACGGATCCATTTGTTGTTTTCTGCATCGAAGGCACACAACTCTGCTTTTGGATTCTGTGCAAGTTGTTGAGATGTTCTTTTCTTATGACCTGTTTGAATATATAATTTACCTTCAAAAATATGGATGGTTCCAAATGGACGAACGCGTGGCTGACCATTGTCATCTGTGGCCAAATAATAGACACCGCATTTCTTAATGAAATCGTGTACTTGTTGAATGTTTTCCATGTTTTCTGTTTTGTATTGGGTTGGATCAATTATTTCGGTTGCGGGAGTCGTACTCTTTTCTTCTACAACTGATGTTGAATCTTTGGGAGATTCGGTTTGTGAATCTTTTTGTGATTCGTTACAACTGATTAAACAGAATGCCAATAGGGGCATTATCAAAAATTTTTTTGTCTTCATATTTATTGTATTCAATGGTTTATTTTTACTTTTTCTTCCATCCTGTTGTCAGAATTGCCTTGGCTCCTTTGAGTCCGCAACTTTTCTGATGAGAGGCATAGGCTTCAATGGCTCTGTTCAGGATTTGCTGATCAGACTCTCCTTTAATATATCCTGTGATGGCATCGTGGATCGTATAGGCTTCGGGTGCCATTAATTGTTGGGTCCATACTAACGGATTGACATTGGAAGGCTCCAGATAAGGAGTGAAATAATCTCTGCTTATGCATGCGAGGATGATTACATCTCGTTTCTTTCCGTCGACGTTGGTGAAGGTGTCCGCAATCGTATGCTCCATTAAACCGTCGTGACCAATATAGCTCACTAACTGTGCGTTTCCGCAACAGCCAATTGTTAGATCGTTATTGACGTGAATGGTATCTTTCCACCTTCCACATGCACTGGATAGGAAGTCGGAGATACATTGGGCAATGTATTTTCCATTATAGGCGTCTGCCACCAAGTAATAGTTTTGATTAACATGTTTGAAAACGAGTCGTTCCATAACAGTGTCGTTGATGGAAGATGTTTTTAATAACTCCCATTCCTTGCTTTTTTTGAAATAAGTTTTGATTCCATATCCACATCCCCAGTATAGATTGGTGGATGGTTTTTGCCCGTTTCCTATGCTGACGGGTACGGGTACGATACCTTGGTGGATATTGTCGCATAGGGCTACGAAGATATGAATCGATTTGTAAGTAGTATCGAACTGAGTGTTTTGTTCTGTCATTTTACAGACGTATGTACTTTGTTCATCTTCGTCGTCGGAAAGAGAGTCGAAATCGCCATATTCATACATATCGTCTTCTTGTATAGGAGATTCCTCAATGACAACGGAGTTGGTGAGGCTATCTTCCTCTGTGCGAGTGTCTTCTTTTACATTGACGGTGTCTGTTTTTGCATAAGTGGTGTCGGCACATTGTTGCGAAGACTCTTCTTTTGTAGAGTTACTGCAACTTAATGTGCAGATTATAAGGAGTATAATGCAGAATATTGGACGAATGAACCGTTTCATTTAATTGTTATGAATGTGTAAAACAACATCGTCAAAGATAGAAATAAAAATATGAAAAAGTTACATCTTCTCATCTTTTTGTTTCCGGTTCTATTCAAGAATGGCTATTTACATCGCAGGTTTCAACCTATCTTCTGTTTGAATTTTTGTATGAAAGCGTAAGCAAAAGGGGTGGCGAAGAAAGTCTCTAAGGCAAGTTTTGCAACGATCTGGAATCCAATCATTGTGAATAAATCGTGGTTGGAGACGGTGCCATAAAATGCCAATAGGACAAAGAGTGTGGTGTCTATGGTGTAGCCAAAGACGGAAGAACCGATGGCTCTTAATCCGAACCATTTCTCTTTTGTTTTTTCTTTTATTTTCACAAAGGTCCACGAATTGACGATTTCACCACACAGAAAGGCGATGAGAGAAGCAATGGTGATGCGTGGAACGATGCCGAAGACAGTCTCGTATGCATGAGCTTGTTCTGCGGTCTCTGCGGGGTAGGGAAGTAGGGTGCCAATCCATGTGAAGAGGGTGAAGATCACTTCGCATAGGAATGTGAGCCAGATGACGCGTTTGGCGGTCTTGAATCCCCATAATTCAGTGAGCACGTCGCCCAACATATAGGTAATGGGGAAGATGATGGTGCCAGCATCGAAGATTGTGATGCCATGAATGTTGATTAGCTTGACGGCCATTGCGTTGGCGGTCAGATAACATGAGACGAGAATCGTAACGATAATGATAAGGGCTGTCGTCTGTCGGTTTTTCTCAGGGTTTTCCGTAACCTGCATAGTTGTAAGTTTTAAGGTGGATCCTATAAATACATTTAATTATCAAGTGCAAAATTACAGAAATTTATTGTTGGTTAGGCGATTTTGCCGAAATTAATTTCGTAGGGTTACGACAAAAAAATGTATATTTGCACCTATTGTGATTCCAAATAGTATGAAGAAGCATATAGTTGATTTAAAGGTTGTTTCCAACGAAAAACTGGGAGACAAACATATTCTAATGAAGCTGACATCCGAATCTCCATTGCCGGAGATGCGTCCGGGGCAGTTTGCAGAAGTTCGCGTGGATAATTCAAGCACCACATTCTTACGTCGTCCGATTTCCATTCATTTTGTGGACAGAGTTAAAAACGAGTTGGATTTGTTGATCCAATTGGTGGGAGATGGTACTCGTAAGTTGGCCACATTGAAAGCTGGTGATACAGTGAATGTTGTTTTGCCATTGGGAAATGGATTTTCAGATCCTCAGCCACAACAAAAGTCACTTTTGTTGGTGGGCGGTGGTGTTGGAGTGGCACCGCTATTGGACTTGGGAAGCTATTTGAAGTCGAAGGGATATCAACCCACATTCCTTTTGGGTGCTCGTTCTGGAAAGGATCTTTTGCAGATTGAAGCCTTCGAGAAGGTGGGAAGAGTCTTAGTAACCACAGAGGATGGTTCGTGTGGTGAGAAGGGATTCGTTACCAACCATTCAGTTTTGAAAAACGAACAATTCGATAAGATATATACGTGTGGACCAACCCCTATGATGAAGGCGGTGGCCACTTTTGCTGCGCAGCATGCGATTGATTGTGAGGTCTCCTTGGAAAATAAGATGGCTTGTGGATTGGGTGCATGTTTGTGTTGTGTGACAGAGACGAAGGAGGGACATAAATGTGTATGTTCTGATGGTCCAGTGTTTAACATAAAAGATTTGACATGGCAGATTTAAGTGTGAAAATAGGTGGGTTACAGATGAAGAACCCAGTGATGACTGCATCAGGCACGTTCGGTTATGGAGAGGAATATGCTGATTTCATCGATATCAGTCAAATCGGTGGTATCATTGTGAAAGGTACGACATTGGCGCATCGCGAGGGAAACCCTTATCCTCGTATGGCAGAGACTCCTTCTGGTATGTTGAATTGTGTCGGGTTGCAAAACAAGGGTGTGGATTACTTTGTACAAAACATCTATCCTCGCATCAAGGATATTCAGACAAATATGATTGTCAATGTTTCGGGTGCGTGTGTGGATGATTATGTTGCTACAGCTGAGAAGATAAACGAGTTGCCGAATATTCCTGCGATAGAATTGAACATCTCATGTCCGAATGTGAAACAGGGAGGTATGGCGTTCGGTACTACATGTGCGGGTGCTGAGTCGGTTGTCTCTGCTGTTCGTAAAGTATATAAGAAGACACTGATTGTGAAGCTCTCTCCGAATGTGACAAATATTGCGGAGATAGCACAGTCGGCCGAGGCTGCAGGCGCAGATAGTGTCTCTTTGATCAATACATTGATGGGAATGGCGATTGATGCAGAACGCATGAAGCCAGTCTTGTCCACAGTGACGGGCGGTTTGTCTGGTCCATGTGTGAAACCAGTTGCCCTTCGTATGGTATGGCAGGTGGCTAAGGTGGTTAAGATTCCTGTCGTTGGTTTGGGTGGTATTATGAATGCGACGGATGCCATAGAGTTCTTCTTGGCAGGTGCTTCTGCCATTCAAATAGGAACGGCCAACTTCATCGATCCGGCGGTGACGCTAAAGGTGGTGGCTGGTATAAATGAATACCTTGACCGTCATGGATTCTCATCGGTGAAGGAGATTGTAGGTGCATTAAAAGTTTGATTCTAATGAAGAAAATTATCATACCGGTCGTACTGATTCTGATTGCAGCCATTGTGGTGGGCTTCTTTTCATTGTACCATGAAGAGGAGATTGTGCAGGAGGAACGGTATAGCGTTGTACAGGTGGGAGAGATGAGAGTGATGGATATCCCTAAAAGTAAGATCGATTTCTCTCCTATCGTTTCTGCCATTTTGTATACCCATTTGAGGGATCATGATTTGACGTTGTCGTTTCCTGTTACGATTCAGTCGACACGAGAGTTCTTCCCAACCGACTCCTTGTATTGCGGATTTGAATACAAAGATAAGAAGATTTATAACCGATTGGATTTGACCAACCTAACAGAACAGGTGGAGAATGGTCCGTTGAAGGTTGGTGAATTTTCCAAACGAAAAAATGTATATATGTATTGTTTGCAATTGGATTTCGACTTGTCATCATTGCTTTCCGATATGGATGAGATGGATGTGTTGAGTTATGTTGCTAGCATTCCTTCCCCTATGAAGGAGAAAGAATTTTTCTTGGGAAAAGGAACAGATGCTTTCAACTCTTTTATACAGGGTACATGGAAAAACGTGCCAATGAATATAGGTACTAAGTGATATACGTATGATAAAAAATTTATTGTTCGATTTCGGAGGCGTAATAATTGATGCGGATTTGGAGGCTGCTTCAGCTAATTTTCGTGCGTTGGGAATGGAAAACATATCGGATTATCTCAATTTGTATCGTCAGAATGGCATCTTTTTGGATGTGGAAGAGGGCAGATTGGATAGGAAAGGCTTTAATGACGCTTTCAGAAAAGAGGTAGGTCGAACAGTCTCTGATGAGGATATTGAAGCGGCTTGGTTGTCCATCACGAAGGGTGTGAACCTCGAGAAGTTGCATTGGATAGAGTCTCATCGAACGAACTATAAATTTTTCCTTTTGAGCAACATCAATCCGTATGTTTTTGAACAAGCTAATACGGAAAGTTTTTCTCCATTAGGGAAACCTCTCTCTTATTATTTTGATAAGATGTTCGCTTCTTATCAGTTGAAGTTGACCAAACCAGGAGAGGCCATCTTCAGACATGTGATTGAACATGCACCGTTAAATCCATCGGAAACACTCTTTGTGGATGATGGAACGCGCAACATTGAAATGGGAAAACAATTAGGCTTTGTCACCTATCAACCAGAGAATGGTGAGAATTGGATCCCTGCAGTGGAGAAGATTCTGGATGAACACAATAAATGATGATTCCGTGAATGTCTGACGAAATGCTTTCTTTTGTCGACAAAATGTGACAATTCGTCGATTAAAAACGGAAAAAGCAAAATTCTTTTTGTAGTTTTAGATTTCTAAACAAATATAGAATGTATGGATAAGAAAAAGATTACACTGATAGCTATCCTAGCAGTTGTTGTAGCTATTGTTTTATATTTTTTGTTTTTTAAGAAGCAACCACCAAGTGCTATTGTTCAGACGGAGCCTGTTGAATTGGGTAGAATCACCAATTCTGTGACGGCAACGGGTAAGATTGAACCAGTGACGGAGGTGGAAGTGGGTACGCAGGTATCCGGTAAGATTGATAAGATCTATGTGGATTACAATTCGGTCGTGAAGAAAGGTCAGTTATTGGCTGAGTTGGATCGCTCCACGTTGCTTACCTCTTTAAATGCGGCAAAAACGGATTATTCGACTGCACTCAACGAATTGCATTATTATGAGAAGGTTTACAACCGAAACAAAACATTGCACGATAAGAGTCTTATTAGCGATTCTGAGTTTGAAGAGATTGAATATCAATATGTTCGTGTGAAGAACTCCGTAACGAAAAGTAAGTTCGAGGTGGATAGAGCCACTACTAATTTAGGATATGCCACGATTACCTCTCCAATCAATGGTGTGGTACTTTCTGTAGAGGTGGAAGAGGGACAGACCGTTACGGCATCGATGACAACTCCGACCTTGTTTGTGATTGCGGAAAATCTGGTTGATATGCAAGTGGTTGTTAATATTGATGAAGCTGATATCGGTGAGGTGAAGCAAGGACAAAAGGTGGAATTCTCGGTGGATGCTTATCCGAATGATAAATTCACAGGTGTCGTTCGTCAGGTTCGTTTGGAACCAACAACAACATCGAATGTGGTGACTTATGAGGTTATCGTAGATACGAAGAATCCAGATTTGAAATTGAAGCCAGGATTGACTGCCAACATATCCATTTTTACGATGGACAAAGATAGTATTGTGACGATTCCGAACAAAGCACTTCGCTTCCAGATGGAGGAGTCGTTGCTACCTCCTAAGATGAGAGCGGTTCATTTGCCTATGGATGAGGTAAAAGGTGCTTCTACTGTATGGGTGATTGTGAGTGACTCGGTGGCTGAACAACGTATCATCCAAACGGGAGTCTCTAATGGTTCTCGCACAGAGGTGATTTCAGGTTTGCAGCTGGGCGAACAATTAATCACTAACTCTGTGGAGGTGGAAGGTTCTATGAAGATGCCACAAAAAGGTCAGGGACAAGGTGATAACAATCCGTTTATGCCAAAACGTCCAACCGGCGGTAAACGTAGATAATCATAGATGAGTTTCAACGAATAACTGAAAAGCGTATGGAACAGAAAAATAAAAAGGCGATTATTCAGTTGAACAACATCCGTCGTGACTTTCAGGTGGGTGATGAGGTGGTGCATGCTTTGCGCGGTGTCTCCTTCACCATCTATGAGGGTGAATTCGTGACAATCATGGGAACGTCAGGTTCGGGTAAGTCCACTTTGCTGAACACCCTGGGTTGCTTGGATACACCTACGTCGGGCGAATATTATTTGGACGGAGTAGAGGTGCGTACGATGAGTAAGAATAATCGTGCTTTGCTCAGAAATCGAAAGATTGGTTTCGTTTTTCAAAACTATAATCTATTGCCTAAAACTACATCCATCGAGAATGTGGAGTTGCCGTTGATGTACAACTCTGCCATTTCGGAGGAACAAAGAAGGGAGAAGGCAATTGCATGTCTGAAAGCTGTCGGACTGGGAGAACGCTTGAATCACAAATCGAATCAGATGTCTGGTGGTCAGCAGCAACGTGTGGCAATCGCTCGTGCGCTGGTGAATGATCCAGTTATTATCTTGGCTGATGAGGCAACGGGTAACTTGGATACAAAGACATCCTTTGAGATTTTGGTTCTTTTCCAAGAATTATATGCCAAAGGAAGAACCATTATATTTGTAACTCACAATCCAGAGTTATCTCAGTATAGTAGTCGCAACATTGTCCTTCGAGACGGTCATGTGGTGGAGGACTCTGTGAATACAAACATAGCTTCGGCAAAAGAGGCGTTGGCCAGCTTGCCAAAGACCGATGATTAATTCTAATTGATAAAAAGATGAATTTTGGGAATCTATTAAAAATAGCATTAAGAGCCATTGGTAATAATAAACTACGGTCGTTCCTAACGATGTTGGGAATCATTATCGGTGTTGGTTCTGTGATTGCCATGTTGGCTATTGGTCAGGGTTCAAAACAGAGTATTCAGAACCAGATTTCTGAGATGGGTTCCAATATGATTATGATCAATCCAGGAAATCGAGATAAGCCAGGTGGCGCTCGTATGAGTTCCTCAGATATGCAGACATTGAAGAATGAGGATTATGAAGAGATTCAAAGCAAGTGTACTCGCTATGCATCCTATTTTTCTCCTATAGTAAGAAGTAGTGGGCAATTTATCTGTGGAAACAATAACTATCCGAGTTCGATGACGGGTGTGTCGCAAGACTATCTGGAGATCAGTAAGTTGTCGGTTGCAGAAGGAGATATGTTCACCGATCAGGACATAAAATCATCAACCAAGGTATGTGTGATTGGTAAAACAATAAAAGACAACCTTTTCCCTAATGGAGAAGACCCTATAGGTAAGGTGATTCGATTCAACAAGATTCCATTTACGATTGTTGGTGTCCTCACATCAAAGGGATATAATAGTATGGGACAAGATCAGGATGATGTGGTTTTGGCTCCTTATACGACCGTACAGAAACGTGTATCTGCCATTACTTATTTGAATGGTATTTACGCTTCAGCCAAGTCGGAGGCAGTTACTAGTCAGGCAATCGCAGAGATAGAAGAGGTGATACGAACCAATCATAAGTTGAAAGAGGGGGAAAGTTCAGACTTTTCCGTTCGTTCACAAGAGGAGTTGAGTTCCATGATGACATCAACATCTGATATGATGACGAAGTTGTTGGCTTGTATTGCAGGTATCTCATTGATAGTAGGTGGTATCGGAATCATGAATATCATGTATGTATCTGTGACTGAACGTACAAGAGAGATCGGACTCCGTATGTCAGTGGGTGCAAGAGGCATCGATATTCTTTCTCAATTCCTGATTGAAGCCATCTTAATCAGTGTCACAGGAGGAATCATAGGTGTCCTCATAGGCGTTGGTGCCTCGTATGTATTGAAATTCCTTTTGCATTGGCCTATCTATATTCAGATGTATTCTGTGGTACTATCATTCTTGGTATGTACGTTAACAGGAGTTGTCTTCGGATGGTATCCTGCGAAGAGGGCATCTGAGTTGGACCCAATTGAAGCAATCCGCTATGAGTAAAGAAGAAGGGGAATCAGTTGTAGACTCCCCCTTCTTGATTATATTGATATTCTAAATCTAGAATCTCTTCTAATTGTTCGGACGTAATTGAGATGGAAGCTTTGGCAAGTTTCTCCATGATGAAGTCGTGCATCTCCGTCTCGTCGATTTCCACATCCTCGTTTTCATCCTTGGTGTCATCTAGGTACCCCTTGGATTCAAAGAAATCCAGCATAAAATCAATGACAGATTCTACTTTGTCTGCCGTTATACCTTTTTTGTTTTCCTTTGACAGATGACTTATGATGTAATCTATCATCTCTTTGTCTTCTCCAAATCCGTATTCGTCCATGATTAAAAATATTAGTTGTAAAAAAACTGACGTTCGTTGAATTATTCCGTTTCAAAGGTATATTTTTTTTGAGAATCAGATGTCATTAATTTAAAATATATATATTTGTGATAAGAATCATAAGAGGGACATCATAAAATTACGGACATGAAGACACTAAACTATATTATGGTTATTATGATATGGCTTGCTTCTGTATCTTCTTTTGCAAGGAGTTATTATGGCACGCCACATCAAATGAGGCAGCCTGATAGCACAATGGTTACTGTCTATCTATATGGAACGGATGTCTATATGGATGCGGAAAGTGAAGATCATTATACGTTGATACGTGATGAATCAACGGGAGCTATCTGCTATGCTATGCTGTCGTCTGATGGGAGAGAGTATGCATCGACTGGAATTGTTTACCAAGGAGGAGAGATACCAGAAAGAGTAAAATCTATTTTAAAGCCACGTCTTCGTATTTCAAAAGAGGCGAGGGATTCGATCATTCAGAAAAACAAAAAGTTGCTGGGAAAGGATCATCAATCTGCAACCTTAAAGGCCTCTGTGGCTACTGCAACATCATTGCCCGATACGGTCTACGGTGTGTGCGTGTTGATTGACTTTACTGATGTGAAGTCACCCGTCTCAAGAGATGAAGTGGATAAGCTTATTAATTCGGATACGGAGACGATTTTTGGTAATTCAATGTCAGGCAAACAATATTTCTCATGGATTTCAGGAGGTAAACTGACTTATATCAACTATATCCCGAAGGATTTCTATACGGCGCCGAGAGAAAGAGAATATTATGCTCCGAAGAGTGCGACGGATTACACCACTGACCTTTTCTATCCAGTGGTTGAGGCTGCATTAAATTCATACACCAAAGAAAAAGATGGATTTGATGTTACCGATCTGACGACTCGCGAAGGAGGTATCTGTGCAATTAATATCTTCTATGCAGGTAGATGTGAAAATGAGTGGGGAACGGGTTTGTGGCCTCATCAGAGTGGATATTATTTCAATTTGACAAAATTTGGTTTTAGTCGCTATGCTTGGCATACGTATCAGATGTCCGATCTGTATAACGGATTGGGTATAGGTACTTTCGTTCATGAGAATGGTCACCTAATCTGCCAATGGCCCGATTATTATCCATACGATGATCATGAAGATAACAATGCAACAGATTATAACTTGGGAGATTCTTTTTACATCTTTGATGAAAAGAATCCGACCTATCCGAATCCTTCCGCCTTGGATGAGGTGGGATGGCTGACCAATCGAATTGACATCACGAATATTCGTGACGGACGAGTGGTCAGTTTGCCTCAGGGATGTGGCAACGTAGCTGTCTATGAAGGAACAGGAACTGGAAGATACGAGAAATATTATCTTGAAGTAAGAGATGTACACCATAAGACGTGGCATAATAAAGACAAAGGTATTTTTATATGGCACTACAATGGAAAGGGTGATAATAATTATGAAGGAAAGGATGAATTGTTGGATTGCCGTCCGGCGACAATAAATAATCCATTCTGGACAGCCCAAAATGGTCCGAAAGTCTTTGATGACTCATCAAATCCAAGTGCCAAATGGGTGAGTGGAGCCAATTCCGATATCTACTTATGGGACTTTAGTGATTATTCAACGACCATGACCTTCAGATGCGGACATAAGATAGAAACGCCGGAGATTCTAACAGAGAATCTTCCGAATGCGGGCATTGGCAGTGAATATAACGAAAGCATTTCGTGTCAGGGTGGAGAAGCACCTTATACGTTTGCGATAGAGTCGGGTGCATTGCCGAATGGACTCTATTTAGATGAGGCGAATGGCGTAATTTCAGGCGTGGCAACGGAGGAAGGTTATTATTCGTTTGTGTTGAAAATAACAGATGTTGATGGCAAATCCGTCACCCAGGAATATGAGATAGAGGTGTTGAATTCAGAACCTTATTCAGGTCCTATTGCCATTCCTGGAGTCTTGGAGATGGAGGAATTCGACATGGGTGGCAAATATGTGGCGTATATGGATGTTGACGAGACGAATGAGGGGGCAAAGATGCGAATTGATAACGCAGCTGTGTATATTCAGGAGTTCCGTAACAGTAGAGGATATGCGATTATGCAAACTGCGGTGGATGAGTGGACTCAGTACACTGTGGATGTTGAGAAATCAGGACTATATGAAGCCACTTTCCGTTACTCGTCGGTTGATGATGCAAAGTTGCTTCTGCTCATAGATGGAGAAAAAGTGGGAGATATCGTGTTGCGTGGTGTGCAGGGAGCCAATGGAACCAGCTATTCACGCGGTTATAGTACGTTGTCCGCACAATTGGAATTGCCAAAGGGAGAACATAAGATGAGAATTCTGTTTGATTCCTGTTCTTCAGTCGCACCAAAGTTATATACAGATAATGTAACATTTGAGTTGATTCAGGAGAATGTTGTGGTTGAGCCTACCATGAACAAATGTTATACGTCGGTTTATCCTAATCCGAGTGGAAGTGAGTTTCATGTTGTTTCCACCACTGTTTTGGATAGAATAGAGGTTTATTCGGTGAGTGGCTCTTTGTTAGAGACAATCATTCCATCCACGAATGATGTAATATTTGGAAAGTCTTATCCAGCAGGCGTTTATATGATAAAATTGTATTCTGATAAGAACAATGAGGTGGTAAAGATTGTGAAGATATAAGAATATTGGTTTTAGTGTGAAAGAGGGTGCGTTAAAATTGAATTTTGACGCGCCCTCTTTTTTTGTTTTTATACTGATTTATTATTGTGCAAATGAATACAACAATTTAATCTCTTTCTCCCATAATGATTCATCGGGAGTCTCCAATATCAAAGGAATATTATCAAATCGAGGGTCTTTCATGATCCATTCGAATGCATTGATGCCAATCTCTCCGTTGCCGAGATTCTCATGTCGGTCCACTTTTGAACCCACACCTTTTTTGGAATCATTAAGGTGCATACCTTTCAGATAGTTGAAACCAATGATTTGATCAAATTTGTTGAAGGTCTCTTGCCAACTCTCTTGCCAGCAGAGGTCGTAGCCAGCTGCGAAGGCATGACAGGTGTCAATGCATATACCTACGCGACTTTTATCTTCCACACGATCGATGATGAATTTCAGTTCTTCAAATTGGTTACCTACGTTACTGCCTTGTCCGGCAGTGTTCTCGATGACTGCACAAACGCCTTTGGTTTTGTCCAATGTGATGTTGATGGATTCTGCGATCCTACTCAGACATTGTTCGGTGGTAATCTCTTTAAGAGAGGAACCAGGGTGAAAGTTCAACAGTTTCAGTCCTAACTGTTCGCAGCGTTGCATCTCTTCGAGGAATGAAGAACGAGATTTCTCCAATCCCTCATCCGATGGGTGACCTAGATTGATAAGGTAACTATCATGAGGAAGAATATGATCGGCTGATATACCTGCATCAAGGCAGTTCTTCTTAAATGCCTCGATACTGCTTTCTGTAAGTGGGGTGGAATGCCACTGACGTTGGTTTTTGGTAAATAGTGCAAAGGCTTTTGCACCTATGGCTTTCGCATTGATAGGCGCATTTTCCACGCCTCCCGATGCACTAACATGAGCTCCTACAAATTTCATTGTTGTATCTTTTTTTTCTTACAAAAATAGAGAATTTAACATTATGATTGGAAAGATAAAAATTATTTTCTGTAACTTTGCTACTTGTTACTTTTATTGAATTATGGATTCTGTAACCATTATTTTATTATCGTTAGCATTAGCGATGGATTGTTTCGCTGTTTCAGTCACAAATGGAATTGCATTGAAACAATTTCAGTGGGGAACGATTCTGAAGATGGCTATTCTTTTTGGTCTTTTTCAGGCTTTTATGCCTCTCATAACATGGTTCTTGGGAGATATGTTTAAGGAGGAGATAGAGGCATGGGATCATTGGATTTCATTGTTGATATTGGTGTTTCTGGGGGGAAAGATGATAAAAGATAGTTTATCGAAAGAGGAAGAGGAGGATGTCTATCGGTCGGCGGTTGATTGGAAGAGTCTGATTATATTAGCTATAGCCACTAGTATTGATGCGTTAGCAATGGGTTTTGTCTTTATTACGGAAACGACAGATACATTTATATTTGCATTGGTAATGATTGGTATTGTGAGCTTTATGTTTTCTGTTGCTGGAAACATATTAGGTGTTTATGCAGGGAAGCATCTTCCAATTAATATGAGATTGGTGGGTGGTATCGTGTTGATTGCAATTGGTGTGAAGATTTTTTTAGAGCATACTGGTTTGTTGTCAAATATTATTTAAGGGTGTGTTCTATAAATTCACCATTTGAAGTATATTTAATAAAAATAGTTTAGGTTATGTTTTCTGGTCTTAAAAAGAAATGGCATGATTTTTTGCACAACGATGAGTTGAAGCGTAAAATTTATATGATTGTATATGATACGGATACAAAAGAGGGTAAAAGTTTTGATCTTGTTGTTATTACTTTTATCATCTCAAGTGTCTTGGTGGTCATGCTGGAGAGTTTGGCGGTTTTTCCTCCGAAGTTTAAGTTTTTCTTGAATGTTTTGGAGTGGATTTTCACTGTTTTCTTCACAGTGGAATATTTGTTGAGGCTCTATTGCGCACCTAAGCCATCGGAATATGCGTTTAGTTTTTTCGGAATTGTGGATTTGTTGGCTACGTTGCCTACCTATCTAAGTTTTGTTTTTCCGGGAGCGCATGGACTGCTTACCATCCGTATCTTCCGTCTGATTCGTGTCTTCCGAATCTTCAAACTCTTTTCTTATTGGAGAGAGGGAGAGATGTTGTTAAACTCCTTGAAGGCAAGTTCGAAGAAGATCATTGTCTTTTTCGTCTTTGTGTTGCTGTTGGTTATCTGTATAGGTACGATGATGTATATGGTGGAGGGTGGCATAGAAGGCAGTAGTTTCCACGACATTCCAAGCAGTATATATTGGGCCATCGTGACTACCACGACGGTGGGTTATGGAGACATAACACCGATGACTGGTTTGGGAAGATTCTTGTCTGCATTTGTGATGTTGCTCGGTTACACGGTTTTGGCCGTACCAACCGGTATCGTATCCGCACAGATGATTAACGACCAGAAAAAAAGAGCAGCTATCCCATGTCCTCATTGCCACAAGCCTGGTAATGAACCAGATGCTGTATATTGCAAATATTGTGGAAATAAATTAAATCCAGAAGATATAGAGGATTTGGAAGATGGAGATCCAATTATTACGATGGATGGTGAAATAAAATAAATTTGTTTTAGGTTTTGACTATTACAATTAAAAAATGACAGGAAAGGTTGTAAAACTATTATTATACACAATCTTGTTCTGGATATCTAACTTTGTAGCCCATGCAGGGGAAGTGGCTACTTTTTATAGATATTCGAGTAAGGATGGTTTGAGCTGTAATTACGTCCACGATATCGTTCAAGATAAGAATGGTTTCTTGTGGGTGGCGACGGAGTATGGACTTAATCGTTTCGATGGTGTCCATTTCCGTAATTACTTCGTCGACGATTGTCCTTCTCTGGAAAGAAACCAATTAATGCATCTTTTTTGCACTTCAAAGGGACATCTGCTTGTGGGGGGGAACAATGGTGTCTTAATCTCATACGATGAGAAGACAGACTCATTCAAAAACTTAATGCCTGATGATTTTAAATCATCCTACTACAAGGGTATAACAAGCTTTTATACAGATGATAAACAACGGGAATGGGTGACAACCACTAACGGTATATATATCTATAATGAAAAGATTGAACGTTACGATAAGCATCCGATTCTGACAGACTCGACGATTAATTTCTTTGTCTCTGGTATGGTGAGAGACCGTTTCGGTCGTTTCTTGTGTGGAACCTATACGGGCATGATTGTCTATGATGAGAAGGGAAATCACTTGGAGGAATATGATGATTGCCTTCCTTTTGGAATGATGATCTCCAGTTTCGTACCTGTTGAGAAAGACGTTTTCTTGGTCTCTTCCTTCGTTGGCGGTTTGTGGCTGATTAGAGAGGATGAGAAGGGGAATATCAAACGTGCTGAGGTATTGGATGTGCCATTTATCAATGTGAATTCTATCATAAAAGATTCTAAGGGCAACTATTGGTTTGGTGCAGCAGGTTCTGGATTGTGGAAAGGAACGTATGATGGTTCTTTCCATTTTGAACGAATTGAACCTCAGAATGTTAAGTCGGAAGAATTGAAGAAGATCCATTGCCTTTATGAGGATAGCAATGGGGATATCTGGATAGGTACTCAGAATGCAGGTCTCCTTCGTTATAGCACGGCAAGAAATGCAGGTTCTGTTCACTCCTCTGATATTGGTTTCCCAATGGTGGATGGTACCTCCTTTGCCATGGATGACGATGGAAATCTGTTGGTGGGTGCGGATGGTCATGGAATCTTCTTGTTATCCCCTGATTTTAATATTATTCGCAATTTCACGATAGAGGACGGACTCTCATCCAATAATGTGCTTTCTATTAAGAAAGGGGTGGATGGTGAGTTCTGGATTGCCTCATGGGGAGGTGAGTTGTGTAAATTGAACACCAAGACGGGTAAAATCACGAAGGTTTTGTTCTCTTCCATTCCAAGTGCGTATATAACCAGCAAGTCTGTTATGGCACTTCCTAACGGAGAAGTGTGGATAGCTATGGCTGGAGATGGTGTATATACGATGGATCGTCATGGCTTATGGTCTCGTAAGTGGTTGAAAAATGATACGTTCTCAATTCCAGACATTTGGATTGAGGATATTACATGCTCTAATCTGGGTGTCAAATGGGTTGTCTCATCACGATCGGTGTGGCGCTGTGATTCATCTGGCGACAAACCTGTTTTCCCAGATGTTGATAAGCAACAGGGGCATCGTCCGTTGTTGATGACACAAGGAATTTGTGATGCAGAGGGGAATCTCTATGTGGTGACGGATCAGGGAATCTTCCACTTTTCAGCAGATGGATCTTCGTATGAGAAATTAACCTATTTGCCTGAGGGTCAGTACTCTTCGATTGTGATGGATGAGAATGGCATCTTCTGGACGGGAGGTTCTAATGGCGTTCTCTCTTTTGATGATAAAAATAAAACCTATACGAAGGTTTTGTTGGATGAGCGATTCAGAAGTCGTAACTATTTTACATGCAGGGCGGCATATATCGATAAATGGGGTAGAATGTACTTTGGTAGCACGGAAGGATTTGTGATGTTTGATCCGAAACAGATACGTGTGCAGGATACCGTTGATTATCTGCAATTTTCACGATTGTATGTAAAAGGAAAGAGACAAGAGGTGGGGTCAACATACTTACCTCAAGGCTTACAAGACTTATCGAGATTGAAACTGAACCACGACGAAACGAATATCGCCATCACTGTGGATGTAATCGACTTCTCTGGTTTGAACGATGTGGAGGTCTTTTATCGACTATCTAATTTGGATAGAGATTGGATTGATTTGCAGGGCAAGAGGGAGATTAAGATTTCCCACATCCCGTCAGGTAATTATACATTGGAAGTGAAGGCGAAAAAGCGTGGTGCTAAAAACGAAAGCAAGATTATTCGCCTGCCTATTTCTGTCTCTCCTCCATGGTGGAACACATGGTGGTTTTATTTGCTGTTGTTCCTAATTATTGCATTGTCAACCTACGTTATTCTATACTATCGTTTCAAAAGAATTACGGACCAACGAGAGTTGTTACGAAAAATGGTGGCAGAAAGAACGCAGGAGTTGAATGAGACAAACGTTCTGTTGGAACAAAAGCAACAGGTTATCGAGCAGAGAAACAAGGATTTAGAGCAAGCACTACAGGACAAGGACCGATTGTTGTCGGTGATTGCACACGACTTGAAGAACCCTATGTTTGCTATTGTCGGTGCGCTGGATAGTGTCTTGAAACATCATGAGTCGTTAGAATCGACATGGAAGATTCTAAAAGATATTTACTTGTCAGCCTTTAATTTGCAGTCGTCCATGGTGAAACTATTGGAGTGGGCGAGAGGTAAGCAGACGGAGGTGAAATGTCAGTTGCAAGAGGCCAGTGTACGGAAGATGGTTCAGGAGGTGGTCTCTTTGTTGAATGCTTTGTTTGTGGAGAAGAAGATAAAAGTCACCACTTCGTTTGATATAAACCATTGTGCCACAATGGATTCTCGTATGATTGGTACGGCTGTGCGTAATATCTTGTCCAATGCAGTGAAGTTTACCCCAGAGGGAGGCACTATCACGTTGGATATAAAGGAGCAACAAGATAAGGTTGTCATCGTCATCCAGGATTCGGGTGTAGGAATGACAGAGGAGCAGTTGCAATCCATCCGTAATAATGACAATGTGATATCCACACTTGGCACGAAGTTGGAAAAGGGTACCGGTTTAGGCTTTAAGATGGCGAAGGATTTCGTTGAAAAGAGTGGAGGAGAGTTGATGGTCGACAGTATTTGTGGAGAAGGAACGACGGTCACAATTTATCTGCCAATGTCTAAGGAGCCAGATGTCGAGCCAGAGAAGAGAGCAGAAGATTCCGAAGATCAATTTGTAATCAATACAGATCTATTACAAGGAAACACAGTGATGATTGTGGATGATGATCCGTTGATTCTGTTACATTTGCGTACTATTTTATCTCCGTATTTCAATGTTGTTGAGGCTGAGAATGGAGAAGTAGCATTGTCGTTGGCACAGAAGGAGGTACCAGATATCATTTTAAGTGATGTGGAGATGCCTAAATGTGATGGTATCCAAATGTATGAACAATTGAAAAAGATGGAGGTTACCTCTAAGATTCCGTTGTTGTTCCTTTCTGCGAAAAATGCAGAGAGTGATCGCTTGATGGGACTTTATAAAGGAGCGATAGACTATATTTCAAAACCATTCTACGACAAGGAGTTGTTGATGAAGTTGACCAATATTCTATTGTTGCGTCGTGAGGCTCAGCAAAAGATATTGAAGGAGAATCTCGAACAACAGGCGGAGCCATCGTCAGATGTCAATCCGTTGCTGAAGGCACTCTTGGATGTGGTTGAAAAGAATTATACCGATCCGAAGTTCTCTGCGGAGGATATGTCGGCTAATATGGCCATGAGCAAGTCGACATTTGCTCGTAAGTTAAAATCCATTACAGATAAAACCCCAACGGAGATACTGACGGAGTATCGTCTTCATAAGGCACAAAAATACTTGAAAGATGGTTCGAAATCGGTTACGGAAGTTGCCATTATGGTAGGATTTAACGACCCTCTCTATTTTAGTAAAAAATATAAGTCCTATTTTGGGGTTTCTCCTTCGATGGAAAAATAGGTCATCGGTAATTGTTTGTATTTTAGGTGTTTATTGTGCGTGAGGCAACTGCATGAACGAAAATTCCATATTAAATTGGGAAAAACGTCCATATTTTTGGAATAAAAATGCATATTATATGCTACTATTTTGACGTATATTTGCAATGTCAATAAGTAAGATTGTTGATATAAGTGTAATAATGGTTTTTATAACGTCTGGACTTTGATGTGGTATTTCTTCCCAAAATGTTTGTAAAATATAAATAAGGGTTGGCTCTTTTGAGCCACCCTTTTTAAAAGAGATTATTAAACTGAATATATATACTAGAAAGCCATAAAATCTTGTCAAAACGTAATTTTTTCTTAAACCTTAACTAAAAGGAGGTTGCCCCCCAGCGACCTCCTTTATTTTTGTTGATTCTGAATCTGTTATGATGAAGAGACGAATACCATCTTCTATTTTTGAGAGGGATGCATATTTTTTGTGAAAAATCCTTAATTTCTTTTATAAATTTATTATTATTGCACTTCCAAAACGGTGTATGGTATTTTTATGAGAATCGTGAGTGTTGTGAATCGCTTTATTTACTGTTTGTTATTTGTGTTCTTTTGGGTGGATGCGAATAGCGAAAGGTTTTTGCGTTTTGATCAATACACGGTTTCCGATGGTTTAGGTTCCAATTTTATTAATTCGATAGAGCAAGATTCGTGCGGACATTTATGGATCTGTACGGATTTCTGTTTGTCTCGATTTGATGGAAAGTCATTTCGTAACTTTACCACCCAGAGTCATCCATCCATTTTACGGAATGATATCACGTATGCCAAATCATTCTCTGATGGTTCCCTCTTTTTGGGTGGTCCTCAGGGAGTTTTGCTAAAGTACAATCCGTTTTTAGACACCTTTGAGGACTATTCTCCACAAGATTTTGAAAAAACCTATTACAAGCAGATAAATGGCTTTTATGATACGAAAGAGAATGATAAAATAGCCTTTACGACAGGTGGTTTTTATAAGCTGTATCCGAAGGAAGCTCGTTTTACCAATGAGTTTCCTGCATACGAGAAGTATAAGGATTGTTATATACTCTCTTTCTATCAGGATAAATACGGACGTTATTGGATCTGTTCCTTTAATAAATTGTATATTGTTGAGCAGTCGGGAGAGTTGGTGAAAGAGGTCGATTTGGCTTCAGGACAGACTTCGATGTTTTCATCCAAGATTATGCCGGTTTCCGACCGTCGCATTTTGATATCATGTTTTGCCGATATTTTATACTCTTTCGATGTGGATGAGGAGGGACATATTTCGGATCCTGTCCCAATCGCTTTACCTTTTAACAATCTGAATTGTATATTAAAAGACCAAAGGGGCCATTTCTGGTTTTCTACGGATGGTTCTGGATTGTGGGTATCGGAAGAGGCACCTGTTGTTGGTACCAAGTTTGAGAAGATTTTGCCATCCAATCTTCCTGCAGAAGGGTTGGAGAAACTATATTTTGTGACTGAAACGTACAATGGAGATATCTGGGTGGGGTCACATAGTGCAGGATTGTGGCGTTGTTCGCCGTATAAGGAAAGAAGCATTTTGTTCTCTGAGGATGTGCGCTTCTCTAAGCGAATGGCTAGCTCCTTTACTGAGGATGAACATCATAATATATACGTTTCGTGTGATGGCGGTGGTCTGGTGAAGTTGGATTCCACCTATAAGGAAACAGAGGAACTATTAGAGTCGTATGGCTTGACAAGCCGAAATGTGGTCTCCCACATGGAAGATAAGAACGGACATCTATGGTTGGCAACGTGGGGAGGTGGTATTTTGGAGTTTGATCCTGTATCCAAACGCTATAGAAGAGAACGTTTTCATGGATTAAACTCTAATCTGAGCTGTTTCTCTCATGTGAATGTGTTGTCCAATGGAGAAATATGGGTCAGCACCGGAGGTGATGGAATTTATATGAAAGATACGAAAGGAGAGTGGCATCGTTATTTGTTGCAATTCTCTGAGAGTGAGTTTGATATGTGGCCATCGCGCATTATTGAAGGAAAAGGAGATGAACGATGGATAGCCACCTCTCGTTCCTTGTGGTGGGCAAAGGGAGATGAACGTAGACCTGTTCTACCTGATTTTTCTAAGTCGACCGACCATAATCCAATGAAAGTGATTGATTTAGTATATGATGAGAGTGAATATGTGTATGTTGCCACAGATCGTAGTATCATTCGTTTTTCATCAGGTGCAACGACGATAGACACGTTGTCGTTCTTGCCTAATGTTTCCTACTACTCCGTTTGTTTCGACAAAAAGGGAATGTTGCGTGCGAGTACCTCTATCGGTATTTTAATTATTGATTGTGCAAAACAGACATATTCGAAGGATAATATTGGGTTCACACAGAAGGGTATGAACTACTTCAGAATCCATAGTTCATTTGTGGCATCCGATGGTCGTGTTTTCTTTGGTACAAAGGATGGCTTCGTTGTTCAAAATTCAGAAGAAGCTACACCCGTTATTCATTTGAAACACATGAAATTCAGTAATCTGAAGATTTCAGATTTGGATATGGTCCAGCAGCAATCGTATATGGAGATGGATTCAAAAGCCATACTGAAAAGTGTTAGGTTGCCATACAACCTGTCTGATATATCTGTTGACGTTGATTTGGTGGATTTCTCGGAACACAGTCTCGATTTGTCCTATCGTTTGGTAAACTTCTCAGACAAGTGGATTCCTGTGCCAGAAAGCCGAAAGATACAATTCTCATATATCCCAAGTGGTGAATATCAGTTGGAAGTTAAGGTAGAACACAATGGAGTGGAGATTCGAACCATTTCGTTGCCGATTTCTGTTTTGCCACCTTGGTGGAAGACATGGTGGTTTACGTTGTTATGTATTCTCTTAGTTGCCGCTATGGTGGGTAGTTTCTTCTATATCCGTTATCGACGGATGAAGCAGACGCAGAAGGAGTTGGAGCACATGGTGGAGGTGCGTACACGTGAGTTGGATGATAAGAATGTTCAGATTGAGCAGCAGAATAATGAGTTGAAGCAAGTTTTGGCGGATAAGAACAGGGTTCTTTCCGTGGTGGCGCATGATTTGAAGAATCCTATGTTCGCTATTGTAGGAGCCTTGGAAGGTTGGATTAGACGGGAGTCGGGAATGGACAATGCAGAGAAGCGTAGCGTCATCTCGAGTGTGTTATCCTCATCGCAGACGTTGCAGAGTGAGATGGGACGATTGTTGGAGTGGGCCCGTGCGGATAGTGATAAGATTGATTTCAATCCGTCGAATGTAGATCTCTTCTCCTCGTTGAATAATGTGTCATCTCTGTTATCCACGTTGATGGTGAAGAAAAATCTGAGTCTCGACTTGGATATCCAGATGCAGCATTGCTTGTGGGCAGATAATCGTATGATTAGCACTATATTCCGTAATTTCATTAACAATGCCATAAAGTTCACACCAGAGGGTGGAAAGATACGAGTGGTGGCGTGCGAGAGTGATGGACACGCCCAAGTGGAGGTGTCAGATAATGGTGTGGGAATTTCGGAAGAGAAACTGAAAGCTTTGCAGGATCAGGGATATTGTGATTCTACATTGGGTACAGACAATGAAAAGGGTACGGGATTAGGATTCCGTATCTGTAGGGATTATGTGAAGCGAAATGCAGGTACGTTGCAGATTCAGAGTAAGGAAGGAGAGGGAACCACTATTTCTATGACCTTCCCATTGTCGGATATGTTGGTGGCTGATTTGATGTCGATCAATGCCGGAACCAACGAACCATTGGAAAAGACGATAGATAAGGATGTATTGGAGGGCAATACTGTGGTTGTAGTAGATGATGATGCGTTGATATGTCAGAACATCTCCAATATTCTTAGTACCTATATGGAGGTTTATACCGCCTCCAACGGAGAAGAGGCATTGAAAGTGATTGCGGAACACAATGTAGATTTGGTGTTGAGTGATGTTGAAATGCCAGTTATGAATGGTATTGAGTTGAGCAGGCGCTTGGCGCATGATGAGAAAACAGATGCGATACCGTTCTTATTCCTCTCTGCCAAGAATGAGCAATCAGACCGCTTGTTAGGATTGTTGAGTGGGGCGATTGATTATATCCCTAAGCCATTTAGCGTTAGTGAGTTGATGGTGAAGGTGAACAATATTCTTCGTATTCGTCAAAAGCAGCAAACCCGATTGTTGCAGGAGACCTATTATCGTTCGTCGGATGCTCCACAACCGCCGAAACAAGAGAAGGAGGAGAAAGAAGAGAAGATAAATCCATTCTTGACGAAACTGATGGAATGCATGGAGCATCATTATCAGGAAAGTGAGTTTTCTATGGAAAATTTAGCATCGGAGGTAGGAATGAGTCAGTCTACTTTATCGCGTAGGACAAGGACGTTGGTAGGCAAGACACCTGTTGAATTGATGAATGAATATAGGCTGAATAAGGCTATGAATTTATTGAAAGAGGGAGGTGATAGTAATATAGCTGAGATAGCCTATTCAGTTGGATTCTCAGATCCAGCCTATTTCACGAGGAAGTTTAAGGATTTCTTTGGTGTTTTACCAAGCTCTGTCAAGTAAAAATAGGGTAGAAGAGTCCTATAAATTTATTGTTAGAATATTTTTTTTAGTAACGTCTGAGTTTTGTTGTCTTCTGTTTTTTCTTCGATGAAAGCGCTGTTTTTCGTTTGTAAAAGCCAGTAAAAAATCTGCATTGCAAAAAAAATCCTATCATCTGCGGAATTTTTCACACGGCAATGCGTGTTTTATGCTTTACTTTGCTATGTCTATCGGAGGATGGACGACAAAGTTGATATTATTGAACATTTGAGTCAGAAGTACCGACATGATAATTTAGAGAGACAAGAGTGAAATTATCATTAGGTTCAGACGTACCATTATTATACACAGTATACTTTTTACCCTTTACACTTATAACGGCTAGGCGAACCATTAAGGTTCGCCATAAAGCCCCTCCAGAAAAACAAATGTTCAACTAGGTTCGCTCTTATATTATTTTTTCAATATACGTAACCTAATATCCTTTTTGTTTTTAAATACACACACACAATAGCATAATGTTCAGTTTAGTGCAGTTTTAATTCGTGTTCCTGTTTTTTTCGTAGGTGTATTCTTCCCAGGAATACACCTTTTTTTTGTTTTAATCTAGGGGGATGTTGGATTGGAAAAAATCGACAATTGGAATACGCAGAACTTCTTCTTAAAGAGAGTAAGAAATAAAAAAACATATATATTTGTGGATAATATAACAAAACAGGTATGAGATATATTTTTAATGATTTAAATTATGTATTACAGAGTAGAAAATAGAGTAGATGCGACTGTTGGTAATATTTGCGGACAGATTAAATTTCACAATGTGGAAGATTCATATAAAATTCACAATGATTTTGTGGATATACCCGTCCTTAAAGCGAAATTAGAGAGAAGAGCAAAAATAACAGATGTGCTATCCGATAATACTATAGTTGCAATAGGTATTACAGTGAATAAAAAAGTCAGAGAAATATTTGAGAACCACCATCTTATGGAACATAAATATTACCCGATAGAGGTGGAAGCAAAGGGGAATTTGTTATATTACGATTTTCTTCATGTGTATGATGAGAAAAATATCAATAATTATATTGATTTCAATAAGTCTTCCTTTGTGCGGACTGGGCTGACGATAGAGAGGTCTCCCATAACATTAAAATCGTATGAAGATTACTTGTCCAAAAAAGGTGAATATGGTGTATGTAATGGGATTAAAATTGTAGAGATTGTCTTAACCGATAAATTTGACAAAAATTTGGATATGTTTACCTTTTCTCCATTAGGAGGAGGTCTGCATCTATATATATCCGAAAGATTAAAGAATGCATTGGAAGCGAACAATGTATCAGGCATTGAGTATCATCCTGTCACAAATATTCATTTTCAAGAAGGAATTGAATAATTCGGGAAAATATGATAAATAAAGAAATTGAAAAATACAAGTGTGATAGAGGACTTTTGAGTAGTGAGACAGAGGTGAAGAGTCTCATGTCCCAAAAGAAGTTAAGCGGTTATTACGATACCATAAAGCCATTGCTTCGTTGGGGAATTCATGTGCGACTGGTGGATGTCGATGATGAAGATAGCCTTCCTGTTGGAACTTCCAAACTTGGAGGAAGGCCTGATCTTCCTTTGAATATTGAATGGCCTCTGTCCGGATTTGATCAACCGATGGAGTTTATCGGACAGTTTAATCTAGAAGAGGTACATCAGGCGGATGTCGCAGGACAGATGCCCACAATGGGTGTTGTTTTTCTATTTCTCAGTTTTGATTATGCGAATGAGGATGCATGGAGTCCGAAGACCTTCAAAGTGATTTATGTGGATAGTGTTAGAGACTTAGTACGCAGAGATTTCCCTGATGATGTGGAGAATTGGCAACAACCCATTAAGATGGAATTTGTTGATTACTTGAGCTTGCCTACTTTTGAATGGTATGAATTGGAAAAGATGGGTATGAATCAAGAGGAACGAGATGCGTATAATGAAATCAGTTCCACACAAGGACAAATGATCATGTTGGGTCATATTCTCACCATTCAAGCTCCAATGAAATATGAATGCGAAGAGCAACGACTCTATAAAGAAATGGGCGATGCATTTCCTGATAGATATGAGGATAGAGAACCTTTGTTTACCCAATTGAACGATTGGATTCCGTTCTTTTATTATAACGAAAGTTGCATTGACGAGATGGGGGATTATCCTGATATCGGTTTCTGTATTAGAAAACAGGATCTTAAAAAGGGCGATTTTAGTCAGATGTGCTGTGTTATGCAGTACGATTGACTATTGTATAGGTGAAAGGTATAGCGCAATATTAAATTAAATAAATATAAATGGGAGACTCCCTGCTTTAACCCCAATTGCATTATTCCCGAAAAATTTATATCTTTGTTCGGTTAACTAAAAAAAAGAAAAAACATGTGCATGCCTGGAACAGCTTCACCCAATATGGACCGTGCGGAGTACGAAGAGAGCCTCAAGGTGTTCTGGGACTTTAGCAATGTCATCTCTACGGCGGAACGAAAAGGAAGAGCTGAAGGTGTGCGAGACGAGAAACTCCGTAATGCGAAGAAAATGAAACAGAAAGGATTGTCGTCGGTAGATATTGCGGAGATAACGGGTTTATCCAAACAAGAAGTCGAAAAATTGTAGCTATTATACTATTTTGTTGATGCTAGATTTTGTCTGCGACCTATGTCACTGACAACAGCGAAGCTTTGCTATACATCTTTATTACAAACGATGAAAAATGTGACGACGCCATGGTCCAGCGCATCGCCAAGACGGTGACCAACAAGAACACGACCGACGGCACGGACAAATTTGTGACGACCTACTACGTGCGCGACCCGCAGGGCAATGTGCTGGCGGTGATTTCGGATGAGGCATCCACTGCGGCAGAACCTACGGTTGTGAGCCTTTCTGATTATTATCCGTTTGGTATGGGAATGGGAGGAAGAAGCTATAGCGCAGGTGACTATCGGTATGGATTTAATGGGAAAGAAAATTTCAGTAATGGTAATGATTATGATTATGGATTTAGAATTTACAATTCGCAGATTTGTAAATTTTTAAGTGTGGATCCTCTTTCGAAAAGTTATCCGTGGTATTCAATGATAGGATGAATAATCCGGAATATTATCAGTGGGAAAATCCTAGACTTAACAGAAGTCGTAAATATGAAAAAAAGAAAAAAAATTTATAAGTTACATGAGGCGGTTATGGACAATAAAATAGAATTAGTGAAGTCATGTATTGCCGAAGGACTTGACGTAAATGAAAAAGACGAAAATAGTTATACACCTTTACATTATGCAACTATGGATGGTTTATTAGAAATCGCTCAAGTTTTATTAGATGCTGGAGCTGATGTAGATTCAAAAGATGGATATGGGGATACACCATTGTTCGTTGCTACAGTTCGTTACAAACCTTCTTTGATTACTTTGTTTTTAGAACATGGTGCAAACATGAATGAAGAAAACTATTCAGGAGTGTCTCCATACGGGTTGGCAAAGATTGTCGTGAATTATCCTTTGATGCAATTCTTTGAAGAAAAATAATATGATATGAAGGGTAATTTTCTCAACAACCGTCTGTTGCATGTGAACGATAAGATAGGAGAGAAGAATGAAGGAGTGGATTTGGCGTTGAACACGGGCAATGCGAATGAAACACCTGCCACTTATTACGAGCTCACCAACCATTTGGGCAACGTGCTGGCGGTGATATCGGACGAGGCATCCACTACAAACGAGCCTACCGTCGTGAGCCTTTCAGATTATTATCCGTATGGTATGACGGAGCCGGGAAGGAACTGGAATGCTGGTGATTATCGCTTCGGATATACGGGGCATGAGAAGGAAAATGACTTGGCGGAAGGCGTTTATACTACCGAGTATCGGTTGTTGGATGCTAGGCTGGGTAGGTGGATGAGTGTGGATCCTGCGTGGATTAAATATCCAGACTTGAGCTCATACAATTATTGCGAGGGAAATCCAATGATGTTTGTGGATCAAGAGGGAGAGTCTCCAATTTCTGTTTTTGCTAAATATGCTGCTAAGGCAGGATTGAAGACGGCTGCAAAGAAATTTGTGAAGCAGAATATTGAGAAAAGACTTGGGAATTATATGTCTAAAAACATGATGAAACAATTTGCAAAAGACGTAGATCAAATTGTGGATATATTGGATGATTCTCCACTTGAACTTGCTCTTGAATTTATACCTGTCTTTGGAGACATTTGTGGAGCATCAAAATTCGGCAAGAAAATCGCAACTGTATATAAGAAATTACAGGATTTAGAAAACAAATATGTGAAGAAGATAGATAAGTCTCTAGAAAAAGATGTAAAAGCTCAAAAAGCATTCAGGGAGAAAATGAGGTCCAAAGGAGTTCGTGATGCACGAAGAGACCAAGCTAAAGGTGTAGATGTAGATGGAGTTAAATATGAAAAGGGAAAGAATGTTGATGGACATCACAAAGAGTCTGTCTCTAAGCATCTTGAAAAAATGACGGATCCTAGAAATGTTAAGTTTATGAAGGAAGAAGATCATATTAAATATCATAGAGAACATGGGACAGAATAAGAAATTTAAGCCTGCTAAGGTGGGTGATTGGGTCTATTGTAATGGCGATTGCTTTGGAATATTAATGCATATATTTACAAAACGATATGCCCCTTATGATGAAGTCCCAGAAGACAGTGTTGTAGGTGAAGTAATGTATCGTATAGGGCAATATAAGATTTTTGCCAAAAATGATGGAACTATTTATAAAAGGAATAGGGTTAAGTTTGATGATTGTTGCTTGAGTCAAATAACGGAAAAGGATAAGATAAGAGTGAATCGGATTATCGAACAAAACCAATCTGAATATCAGAAATTCATGTCTATAGAAAAAGAAGTTTATGATATGACTGAATATACTTATCATTTGCCTGACGGATATACGATTGATGATATGACACAACTGTTCGACTCTTATAGGAAGGAACTCCCGGAGAGGTTCACTTTCAGTGATTTGTGCGAACTTTGTAAAAAGAAAGATTCTCCAATAAAGTTAGATAACTATGTGAGATATGGGTATCGACATTTTCCTCAATTTTCTTTGCTGTTATATTATCCAATTGAGGATTTTGAAGGAGAGGATGTCTTATATGATTCTCTGAAAGTTTGTAGTTGACATGGAGTATGAACCACAATATGTAGACCTTGGTTTGCCTAGCGGCAAACTTTGGATGACATGTAATTTAGGCGCAGAGGGTTCAAATGAGATTGGAGATTATTATAGGTTTGGAGAGACCGAGCCAGTCTCCAATGTTCCTAGCAAGTTTCCTCTCGCTAATGGTGAATATAGTAAGTATCATAATGGCCGATGTCATTTGGAATATGAAGATGATGCTGTGACGAAAAAGCATGGTTTAAGATGGCATATTCCTACGCAACTTGATTTCATTGAGTTAAAACAGACTTGTGAGTTAAAGGTATTTCCCTATGGTGTGCTTTTTATCAGTCGAGTAAATGGGAACCAGTTATTTTTGCCTTCAGATGGAAACCCTAAAACTATCAAGTATGCCACTGCTGGAATTGATAGTGACGAGAATCTCATTAATGTCTTTATGTTCGGAGGCGAGGTGTCTTACGAATATGGTGTTGGTAAACTGCCAAGAGATTCAACCTTTTTAGTCCGAGGTGTCGGATATCCTGAAAAAGTTGAGCATCAACCTTATATGGGACATGAATATGTGGACATGGGATATGGGTTTATGGTCGCAGTAACGGATTTCCTCTCCAATTCTACATTGTCTGCGGGTCCTTTATATTGGGTAAATGATAAAGGACAGTTATGTCAGTTTGTTAATTCTGAGTCACAAGATGATGTGAAATATGCTAAGATAGGAAAAGAATATGTCCTTTCGATAGAAGATGATATTGTAAGACAAAACTGGAAAGGAGAGTGGAGAATGCCAACTCAAAGGGAATTTGCCTTTATACTATCTATATGTTATATGGAGTTTATATGGATAGATGAAAAGCAGAGAAAATGTGCGTATAAATTAACAAGTACCGTTACTGGTAATGTGATCTATCTTCATATAGATATGGGGCAGACTTCTTCAGAAGATTTTTCATGTTTTCAAATAAAATATGGAACGTCTACGTTATGTGGTGATAAATGGCATACAACTATTACAAATTGTAATGGTCGAAGTTGCGAGGAAATCTTAATGTTGGGTTTGAGGTATAAATTTGATGCGTGTCATTTGAGACCTATTTTTAGAAAATGATAAGATTGAAACATAGTTCCATGTTTAGGAAGCCCCTCTATTCGATATTATTTGTAATACTGTACCTCCAGACGGCGATAGCCGGCAACTGGTTGACGAACAATGCGGCGTCGGAGGTGACGTTCGGCGAGGTGGCCACGATTGTGTCCCGCGGAGGGTCGGGCTATTGTCTGGTGCAGAAAGAGGGCTCCATCTTTTGGAGCAACGACGGTAATACGTGGACCCAGGGCGAAAGCTATTCGGGCAGTAACAATCGTTGTAAAACAGGTCCGAAATCTCGAACTAGTTGCCCTCCGATTAAGGAATTACCCTTAATTTAGCCAACTATGGGAATCAGATGTGAAAATATCATAGTAGGTCATAATTGCCAAAGCTCATCATGCAACAGATGGACGGTGACCGGCAAGGTCTCTGACGTGACCCGCACCGCAGGCAGTCAGAAACCACGCCACCTGTCACCCACTATGACTATGGGACAAGCATACAGAGAAAGAAAAAATATATAATTTTGTGAATTGTAATTTGACGTAGAGACAAGAAAAGACATTGTGTTTACAGTCTACACAAATGATAAGGTTAATTATAAAATTATGGGAATATGAAAACACTAAAAAATTTGATAATCATTCTGAGTGTTATGCTCCTTAGTGCTAATATATGTTGGGGACAGGATGTCCAGGTAGACCGTACGGATTCTATTTGGGGAGCGAATATGTTTTTGTCAGAAAATCAAGACTCTATAGTTGTTACCTTTTATACTTCTGCAGATTTAAAAGTGTATAATTCTATATCTATGGTGGTTTCAGGAACGAGGTACACTAGATATGTTGATACAGAATTATCAGAGCTTCACGTTACGGAACAAAAATTATTATATTCTTCTTATGTAACGTTTAAATTCGCTACAACTGAGAATATCCCGTTTGAATCGATAAGATATATTTCCTTTCAAATTCTTCATGATACAGAACGGGGAGAACAACCTATAGAGACGAATAGAATAGTTTATTATAGGGAACAAACATCATTGAATATGATTCATCCCGATGAAGGTCAATATGAAAAAAAGTATTTTTCTTTAAAGGGTGAGGAGTATTCGAATCTTGACTTCAAGGATAATATATATATCACTGCCATTTACAATGGAAATAAGTTAGTGAGGGTATTTAAATCGTATAAGAAATAGATTTATTAGAACATATAAGTTTTCACGAATTTGAGGCGAGTTGCGATTCGGATGAATAAATATGACGCTTTACGTGAATTGTATGCGGATGATTATATCAAAGGAAAGAAGAAATGAATGACATTAAAAGTTCGATAATAATTTTGTTATGCGTGATAAATGTGTTATTGCTTTTCTATATTTCAATTTTGTGGAGTCAAAAAACGAATCTCCAAGAGAGTATGAACGAAATAGAAGAGGTGAATGAATTGAAAAGAAAGATTATCACGAAAGGAGATTTGCTTTCCTATAATTTGTTGTCGGAAAAAGATTTTCTGTGGGAAGATATGTTTATATGCGATATTATCATGGCAGATGTTTATCATCGTTCGTGGTGTTGTGAAAGTGTTAACTCGTCTCTGCAACATGTTTATGCTACTTATGGTTTGGAGATGAATCCTATGGCTTATGGTATGATGGAGGTTTGTTTGCTTCATGGTATGAATGAGGGACAAAGTTGTGATTCATTGGAGTTGACAAAATTTTATGAAAAGAAAGATGAAATATTGTCACGATATAATAGAATGAAAGGGAAATCACGTCAACTACAAGATACTTATGTACAAATATCAAAAGGATGTCGATTCCTTAAAGGCAAAATTGAAGATGTTAATGTAATAGATTCTTTGTATTGTTATAAGTATTCATATCGATGCGATGATACTATTTATTTTGGTATGACTTATAGTGAACTTGATAGACCTATAGGAGATTCATTGCGAATAGTTATATCTTCTGCTAATAAAAAATTGTCAATGGATGATGTCATGTACCAACTTTGTTACGATAATCAAAGTGTGATGAGTCATCCTTAAGGAAATGTTGTCATATCTTCCCCAAAAAACAACCATCGAAAAGAATATTTCCTAATAATTGATATATTTGTGAAAAAAGATATTCCGATGCTTGCCAGTTCTGTCACTGACAATGGCGAAGCTGTGCCCGATGGGGGGATACGGACCCTGATGGAAGAGGTTTTGATGGGGGATTCCCTTTTGCTGTTAGACAAAAACACGTTAAAACAAAATAAAGGCTATACAAGGAAGGTAAATTCATGAAAAATACAATTGGTGAGTTATCCGACGACATGGGCCAGCGCACCTTCACCCTCGCCGAGCAGCACCTCTACGGAGCCAGTCGTCTCGGCATGAGGAAAATGACTTGGCGGAAGGCGTTTACACTACGGAGTATAGATTATATGATGCGAGATTGGGACGATGGTCGAGTGTAGATCCTTATGCAAAGTTGTCTCCGTATGGATATTGTGCAGAGAGTCCAGTAAGTCTCATCGATCCTGATGGGCGTGATCTTAAAATATGGTTATTTTGTAGACATGATATCCTTAGGTGTTTTAACGTATGCTCCTTATTTGCCTAAATCGTCTAGAATACCATTCTTAAGAGTAGAACATGTTAGGACGCAAACACTTAATTCGGAAGTTGCTAAGATACCTATAATAGTTGGAAGAGGTTTTAAAAGTTTTAATGAATTCAAAAGGGTGATGGGGAGTGCTGGTTCAGGCTATGCATGGCTTCATATAGTGGAACAAACTCCGGCTAATTTGGCGAAGTTTGGACCGGATAGAATTCATAACACTGCTAATTTGATTAGATTGCCTCATGGGAAAGGGTCAATTCATGCGAAGGTTTCTGGATATTACTCTTCTAAACAGTTCTTTACACAAGGAAAAACAGTTAGAGAATGGCTTAGTCAATATGATTATGAATTTCAATATCAATTTGGTATAAATACATTGGAAAAATTTGGTTGGACAGTTAAATAATAGGGAAATGAAGAAAATAAAAAATACAAAGGAAGCTATCGATGTGTTTATTGACGCAGCTACTAAACATACTACAGCCACTTTAGAGGGTGATTATAAAACTTGCAATAAAAATTATGATAAGATGGCAAATGTGGTGGACTATTTAAAAAAGGAAAACGCATTATATGAATTAGAAGACTTGTTGAATAGTAAGAATGTTGGAGTGCGTACATGTGCTGCCGCATATTTGATTTCTGTAGATTCGGTGAGCAAGAAATGTCAAAGCGTGCTAAGTGAAATATCTCATACTGAGGGTATCGGTATACTTCAATTTAATGCTGAGATGGTATTAAAAGAATGGGAATGCGGACGTTTAAAACTGTAGGATATGTGTGACGTGTCAGTTTCTCTTGGGTGTATGGTATATAACTTCTCAAAAATTCCCCCCACTTGCTTGAAGGATAAATATATATATTTGACATTTTTGTTTTTTTTCATTTATTCTGCCAATGTATATCCAACGTTGCCGTGGGATATGCAGAAGGGAGAACGTATTGTGTTGCCAAATTGTTCTGTGAATAAAAAAGATACTATCAATGATGTCTTTATTGTTTATTTGAAGGACAGTATACAACTATATAAAGTTATATCCACCCAGGAGAAATTTATGAGTGCTTTAGAAGAGGATTCTACGTATGATGTTGTTTTGGAGGTAATTAAGGGTAGTGCCTTTGATTATGTTTCCTTGGGTGATTATACAATGTCATTTGTGGAGAGTGTGGATAGGTGTAGTATTGGAAAATATTTTACGACCGTCTCTCTTATAGATACAGTGGATTCGACACATTTTGTCCGTCATAAATATTTATACAGGTTTGTCCGAATAGGAAAATTTAATGACTGTGAAAATTGTGAAAGTAAGATTCGTCATAAAGGAATCAAAATGCTGAATACATCAAGGGAGACTATTAGTGAAATAGGTGTGCGGTATTTGACAGATTTATTATTGAAAGATAATGCTTTGTTTTCGGAATTCGAGGTGCAAATTGCTTATGATTATGCAATGCCTATTGAATATAAAACGGTTAGTAACCGACTTAGGGATTTTTACGAAAAAATATATCAAATAACATTGCCCGAAGGAGATTCGGATAGTGTGCGATATTACAATGAGTATTGTAAAATACCATTTTATAAAAGCAATAAGAGGATATCTCCATTTTCGAAAGATTGGAGTGTCGTTCAGAATAGGTGTGAATTGAGTGTCGGTATGTTGGTGTATTATATGGGTAATCTCAATATGTGTTTTACAATAACCAATTTTAAAAAGAATGAGTATATGGTTGGTGTCGTTATAATGGATTCGGAAGGTGGCTTGATTGATTATTATATTTCAGAAGAAGATCCAATGATTTCTATTGTTATGGGTGCTGATCGATTGTATAATATGGGATTGGTAATAAAAGATGGAGGAAGGAAAAAAGTGGTTATAGAGGATGGCTATGTTCTGAAACCAAGAAAATATAGAAATGGAAAAGAGAGGGAATAAAAGGGAAAGTGCTAAAAATATGTTGGAAAAGAAAGTGACCCTAATTCTACCCAAAGTACTTCTGTTGAAGGTCTGGGACGTGACCATTCGCATCCGGCCGGACAATGGGCTCAGCCACCTTCCTCATCAGACATAGCTAATGCAATTAATAGTAAAGGTGAATCTTTGATTTGTCATGTATGGGCGTTGGGAAATCAAACATTATATATATATGACAATACTGGTGTATTGGCATATATTCCATTTCGGTTTTATTTAAAAAACAAATAGCAATGAATATGACTATCGATGTAAAAAAATTATTGATTCTCATGACGTTTTTTCTGTTGTCGGGAGTTAATATGGTCTATGCGAAGAATTTATACAAGAATTTATACACTGAAGCATTCACTCACTTTTATGATGAGGTTTTATACAAATGTTATGGAAATGGTGACACAATCTGTATTAAGCAAGTGTTTGGCATAACGGATTTTTTCCCGAAAGAGATTAAAGGACATCCAATTAGGATAGTTAATGAGTTTGATTGTGAAAACATTCCTAAAAACAAACTCATGCAAGGTGTCGCTTACGATAGGATTGAGTCAGATAGTGGGACCATTTATAGGGAAAAGCATGTCTCCTACTATGTCCATCAGATATACTATATTTACCCAATGAGTATATCTTTTGTAAATGAAACTTTGAGGATTAGTGTGGAGATAAATGTTGCATTGTATTGGGAAGATGATAAAAGAGAAATGCGAGATCCTTATACGAATAATTCGTATTATGTTGATTTTATGTATAACAAAGAAGCAAATGACGTTGTGTACTGTGGAATGGGCGGTGGGGGATGTGCAGGTCCTGTGCCATGGATTTTTAGGTGACAATAATACTTCTTTTGATAGTGATAGTTGCCAATTTGAGAAATACCCCTTAATTTAGCAACTATGAAAAACAGCGGTGACGTGACCCGCACCGCAGGCAGTCAGAAACCACGCCACTTGTCACCCACTATGACTATGAGACAAGCATACAGAGAAAGAAAAAATATATAATTTTGTGAATTGTAATTTGACGTAGAGACAAGAAAAGACATTGTGTTTACAGTCTACACAAATGATAAGGTTAATTATAAAATTA